>OGWY01001404.1_pt1 | contig 18954 bp, 26 predicted proteins | sample 1576121 | NCBI WGS metagenome assembly OGWY01 (sample SAMEA3541543, study PRJEB24748) | human gut metagenome | biome: human gut; feature: human-associated habitat; material: faeces | place: China | collected 2012 | reverse complement strand
TGATCAAACGTGCCCAGCATGTCGGACAGGCATATAACGGCTGGGGCCACCCCTGTCCGATTTGCGTATTTTGAAATTTTCTTATTTTTTCTTCTTTTCCCCACTTTTATCTTTCCATTCTGACCTGTCACATTTTATCCCAAATGTATTTTTTATAAGAATGACTATGCCATAAATTGCCAAAATGATAAGCATAACAGCAATTATTCCAAAACAACATATTGTTAAAAGTACAATAATGGCCATAAGGCCCTCTGTGCCATATATAGCAGAAATAACAATTGAAAAAATTATAAAAATGATGGAACAGGCTAATTTGATAAAATTAAAAGAAATCATTTATACTCTATTTTTAATATACAATAGCAATTTTAAAAGTATTATGTGTAAGTTTGATAGAGAAATTTTGATAAATTTATATTTAACTTGCAAAGATCATAATACAGATGACTTTTTTTATTATTACAGACAAGCTATTATAAATAAATACATCGACACATCATAAAGGAGTTTTAATATATGATAAATAGTTACATAAATAATTTTGAAAGTATAATATCAACAATTTTATTTTATGGCTTTAAATATACTTTGTTTTTACTTGTGATTCTTTTAATACTATCTCTTATATTGCTAATAGTTGGATGTATTATAAAATCACAAACAATTAAATCGAAATTTTTAAAAATTGTACCAGGCTTATTACTAAGTCTTATTTTTTTACTTCTTTTGCCCTACATTTTAGTACAATTTAAAAATTTATTATAAATAGTGCTTTCCTTAATTTGCCCTATCAAAAGTTAAGGAGATGATGTTTTATGAATGTTACAAAAAGAAAAAAGAAACTTATTGCAAAATTATCAAGCATTGGAACAACAATTACATTGTTACTAATCAAATCTAATCAATGCTTTGCTGAAAGTATTGGAACGGCTGAAGTACAAACAGCAACAGATAATATTAAAAGAGTTATCACAAGTATTGCAATGCCATTAGGTCGGTGTTTTAATCTTTGCTAGTGTAGTTGTTGCAGCATTAAAAATGATAGCCAATTCAAACAACCCACAAAAAAGGGCTGAAAGTATTGGTGCACTTGCCTGGATATGTGGTGGCGGTGTAATTTTAGGTGCTTCACTCATCATTGCTGGAATTATTATCAATGTTGCTACAAATAATAGTGGCACATTGCTTGGAAGTTAGGTGATTTATTGTGAGAATATTTAAAATTCCATTTGATATTAAACGAGAAGAAAAGATTTTTGGTGGTTATTTAAGTTTAAGACAAGTTTTATATCTAATGCTTGCAATATCAAGTTTAGGTATTTTTGCTACACCATTAAATATTATTGTAAAAATAATTATTATCACTATAATTGCTACATTTTTTCTACTTTGTGCTTTTCTAAAAATAAATGAGCAAAATTTTGATAAGTTATTTTTATGTGCCACAAAATATATTATTCGTAGAAAAAAATTCAAATATGAGAGGTGCTTAAAATGATAATAATGTTTATTTTTCTTGGATTAACAGTTGTGTTTGTTATTTGTACTGCTATTTATTTAAACAAAAAGAAAAGTCAAAATGGATTTACCAAAAATACAAGTGGAGATCAAGGCAAAAAAGTAGATAAAAAGAAATTAGAAAATATTTTTAATTTTAAAATAAAAGATAATATAATTTGCATTGGTAACAGATATTCAAATATTGTTAGACTGGGTAACATCGATTACAATATGCTTTCTGTTTCTGAACAGGATTCTATTGAAAATATTTTAATACAAACTGCTCTTTCAATTGATTATCCAGTCCAATTTTTTAGTACAACTGAATACATAGATACAACAAAAGTTATTTCACTTATGAAAAAAAATAAAAATACAAATGAAAAAATCGAAGAATACAAAAACTATTTAATAGACTACTTGCATAATTTAATGGAAAACAGGACTATTTCTGTTGTTAGGAGTTATGCAATTATTAGTTATGATGGAAATTTAAAGGATGCAATGCAAGAATTAAACAGAAAAACACTATCTTTTACAAGTAGTTTATTAAGAGCAAAGATAGTATGTGAAGTTTTAACTGAAGATGAAATTTACGATTTAATTTATAAAGAATTAAATAAAAATTCAACCATAAATATTAGCAATTTACAAGGAGGTGGAAAAGAATTATATGTTGGGAAAAAACAAAAAGTCAAAAGAAATAAACATATTTGAAAATGTACCTAAGCTTTCCGACTTACTGATTCCTGATGAATTACAAGAAAAGGTAGATTATTTGAAACTTGGATATAACAAATTTACTAGAATATTTGTTATGACAATTTATCCTGAACAAACTTGGGTTAGTTGGCTAGATGATTTATTTGCTATTGGAAATATAAATATTTCTGTAAAAATAGAACCATCTATCAATGGAAATGTTATAAATCAATTAACAAAAAAATTAGTACAAGCACAAAGTGAGTATGCAACTTATTCAAGGCAAGGCAATATATTGCATTTGCCAGAATTAGAAAAACAAATTGGAGATTTAGAAGATCTGCGAATGCTAATACAAACTAATCAAGATAAACTATTTTATGCGACAATTTTTATATCTCTAAATGCTGAAAGTCTAAAAGATTTAAACGAGAAAACAAAAATATTAGAAAGTGAATTGAACAAAAAAACTGCAATGATAAGAACACTAACTTTTAGACAGTTAGAAGGATATAAAACAATACTTCCTACAAACGAATACCCTGTTCCAAACTATGAGAGAAATATGGTAGCTGGTCGGTATTGCAACTTTGATACCTATTTCTACACCTAATTTATCACATGATAAGGGTATTTTTATTGGTAGAAATATATATACCAATGCACCTGTTTACATTGATACATTTTGTGGGCCTCCTACGCTCCCTAATCCTCATGTATTTATTTGTGGTACTTCTGGTCGGTGGTAAAAGTGTAGCATTAAAAACATTAACTGCTAGAAATATTGCTACTACTGGATGCGGAGCATTTTTTATTGATGTTGAAGGTGAATATAGCAATTTAACTAAAATGCTTGGTGGAAAAGTAATAAAAATTGAACAAGGAAAACCAGCAGGAATAAATCCTTTTGAACTAGAGGCAGACTTTAAGGGTAAAGAAAAATTTTTAAATATACTTGATAAAGTGGCAGAAATCAGGGCTTTAATTGCAACAATATGCAGAAATTATGGTCGAACACTTTCAGGAACAGAGAATACTGAAATAGAAATAATAGTAAATCAATTATATAGTGAACGAGGCATTACAAGTGATGTAAATTCGCTTTATGAGAAAAAGGGTGGAAAACTTGATAATGGTAAATATGTAGTAGGAAAAATAGAAAAGAAAATGCCTACTCTTACAAATTTTCATGACAAATTAGTCCAACGTGGAAAATGTAAAGAATTAGCTGACATTTTAATACCATTCCTAAAAGGTAATTCTTTGGGAATCTTCGATTGTGAAAGTAAAATTACATCTTCTGAAGATATTATTTGTTTTGATATGAGTGAGATTAAAGATGAATTTACAAAATTGTATTCCTCTTTTGTTATCTTAACTTGGGTGTGGCAAAAATATGTACTAAAAAATAGAGAAAAGAAAAAAATCATAGTTTGTGATGAAGCCTGGTTATTTTTAAAATATCAAGAATCCGCAGACTTCCTTGTGAATGTTGCTCGCCGCCGGCCGCAAGTATAATGTTCCATTATTCATTCGGTAGCCAATTTATTGATGAATTTTTAAGTTCTGAAGAACGGAAAAACCATTATAAATATATGTTCAACAAGATATTTATTTAAGCAAAGTCCTGGATCAGTCGATGAAGTTGTAGATTTTTTCAATTTATCTGAAGGCACGAAAAATTTTCTGACTGCTGCTACTCCTGGGCAATGCGTAATAAGTCTTAACAATACAGTTACAGCAATAAAATTTGTTATAACAAAATACGAAGAAACCTTTGTATTTACTTAAAACTGGAGGTGAGAAAAATTGAATAAATTATTTAAAAGTTTTGTAATAGTAGTTACAATGCTTTTTTTATTATCTCCTATATGTTTTGGTGCAACTCCTGAACTAAAAAAACAAATAAAAAAAGAAGATGGATCTTTATTTGAAAAAATCATTGCCGAATGTATTGGTGGAATTGCTGAAACAGTCCTAGACTTTACAACTCGGTGAAAAAGCCAATGTAGGTTTTAAAGATTATGATGAACTTATTTTTAATAATAAGCAATCAAATGATAGCTTATCGCCATTTACAGAAGAATTATGGACTAAAACTATGAAATGGTATCAGATTTTTAGTATTATTTCCGGAACATTGATATTAATTGCAGTATTTATATTAGCTTTTAAAATGATAAATGCAGGTATGAATACAACTAGGAAAAATGAAGTAAAAGAAAATTTGATGCGTTTATGTTTTGGTGGTGTTGCAATAGCTCTTGCTCCCCTATTTATTAGATTTTTATTGTATATGAATAATAGTCTAGTATATTTATTGGTTACAGCAGCCAATACTGGAACACTTGATGCAACATTAGGAAACTCTATGCTAACAAGTATAAAAACTGGAAATGCAATCTCAACAGCTCTTGTAATTGCAATGTTTATATATCTATTTGTAAAATTAAATATTAAATTTATAGTTAGACAATTTACAATTATAATATTTACTATTTTTACACCTATTGCTGCTGGACTTTGGATAATAAATAAAAATGTAACTGCTGCTAGTATTTGGGCTGGTCAAATTATTATGAATATTTTTATGCAATTTATATATTGTTTTTTATTTTTAATATATCTTGCATTTTTACCAGCTGGTGGTGGTTGGGCCATCTCTTTAATATGGGCTATGATGATACTTCCACTTGCTGATACACTACAAAATTGTTTACAAAATCTAACTTCAAGAATTGCCGGCATTGATAATGAACAAATGACAAACAGAGTTCTTGGAACAGGTGCTATGCTTAGTTTTGGATTAGGTGCTATTAAAGAACAATTTAAAACTCCTGATATTCCAAGTAAATCATCTAACAATGGAACTGATAATAATTCTAATAATGGACTAAAAGGCATTATATCAAGAGCAAAATCATTTATAAATCCAGTAACAAACTTATCTGATGAGAAAGATTACAATGGAAATATAAATCCTATAAGGGATGTAATAACACCTACAAAGGAAAATAAACAGGAAAATGTAACAATGCCTAAATCAAAAATAGATAACAAAGATAATATAAGCAATGGAAAAATAACTCCAAAATCAGTAGTTAAGAATGTTGCAAGTGCTGGATTTAAAGGAACAAAAGCTTATTTAAGTGCAGGAGCAAAAATGGCTGAAGGAGATTTTAGTTCATACAAATATAAAAAACAACCATCTTCAAAAAATAACAAGTCTATGCAAAATACTGAATATTTAAACAATATAAATAGTTTGCAGAAAGGGGCTGAAAATGAGTTTAAAGGAAAAAACGAAGAATGAAATCAAAAAGAAATTCAAGAAAATCGTTTTTAAAATAATTAAACCATTTATTCCATTTTTAATTGTAATTTTTTTAATTGTTTTAGCAGTATGTACCGTAGTAGACTCTATGTTTACAACTGAAGATGATATGCAAATGGCTGAAAAACTTTCAAGCGAAGATTACGAAGCACAATATGCAGAATGGCTAAAAGATAAAGAAACAACACCGAGTACAATAATAAATGATGGAAAAGGTCTTATTCCTACTGGTATGTTTACCTGGCCAATACCTGGTTATACATTAATTACATCACATTTTGGAATGAGAACACATCCTATAACTGGAGTTTACAAATTGCATAGTGGCACAGATGTCGGAGCACCTATCGGAGCAAATTTTGTGGCTATGGCTGATGGTATTGTTACAACAGCAAAATATAGTAATGCGTATGGAAATATGGTAATGATAGACCATCGGAAACAATATTGTAACTTTATATGCACATGGCTCTGAAATATTAGTACAAACAGGACAAATAGTAAAACAAGGAGAGCCAGTTTTAAAAGTTGGCTCAACTGGTTACTCAACAGGTGCACATGCACATTTTGAGGTTAGAATAAATGGGAGTTTTGTAGATCCTGAAACTTATTTTAAATAGGAGGTCTAAAAAAATGGTTTTAATTTTCACAGATAATGAAATATTAAACAAAGATTTGAACAAAAATATTGAAAATAGTAGAGTTGTATATTATCCGGATTACATATTGGAAGAAAAAGAAGCCAATATCTTAATTGCCACATTACAACCAAATAAATATAATTTTAAAGACTTTATGTTTAAAGTTAGAGAAAAAAATATAAGAGTAATTTTAATTCTTGAAAATGCACAAGTACCAGAATTAAAAGATGCTCTTTTTTTAGGAATATATGACTTTATTTTTGATCCTTTTGAAATTGAAGATATAAAAAAAGAAATCAGCATTGCTACACCATTTTCTGAAATTTCAAAGTATATAGAAAAATACTTAAATTAAAGTATTTTAACTATTCTAATTGAAAGGCGGTGATATAACTACATTTCAAAATTTTAATGGAAGGAGGATTTTAGTTTTGCACAAAAAAGTAATTATAATATCAATCACAGTCGTTCTTATAATTATTGCAACAATATCTACATTTTTTATAGTTAAATATTTTATGAATAAAAATAAAATAAACTATGTGTATGAAGAATATTCAAATGATAATACACAAAACAGACTAGATACTGAAAATAACAATATTGAATCAGATTCGACTGATAATTTAATGTTACATATTGATGGAGAAAATGTACTTGGTGTTATAAAAATTGATAAGATTAATTTTGAAGGGTTAATTTATGAAGGAACTTCTATGCAAACTCTTTCAAAAGGAATCGGACATTTTGAAAATACACCATATATCGATGGAAATGTATGTTTAGCAGCACATAATAGCAATTCATATTGGGCCAAATTACATACATTATCTGCTGGAGATAAAATACATTATACTTGCTTTTTAGGAACAAAAGAATATGAAGTAAGTAATATTTCAAAAATTAGTGAAACTGATTGGAGCTCTTTGGAAAATACTGATACTAATACTTTGACACTTATTACTTGTGTAAAAGGACAAAAAAATTTAAGACTTTGCGTTCAAGCAAAAGAAATAAAATAAAATTTTTTTCTTTTGAGCATTGTCAAAACAATATAAATGATGTTACCCTAGAATAAATATAAATTATGAAAGGGTGATGTTTTATGAATAAGAAGAAAATTTGCATAATAATTAGTAGTATTTTAATTTTTATAATTATTATTTGTGTAGCATTATATTTATATAGCAAGAACAGTCAAGAATTAGAAAGTAGTAAATCTCTAGAATCTGAAGAAATACAAAATGAAATAATAGAAAATACAACTGATGTAGAAATTCCAGAAATTCAAGAAGAAAAATCTATATCAAATGAAGATGAAAATCAAAAAGAAATTAATACTTCTATTGTTCAAGAAGAAAAAGAAGATTCAAAAAATGTTGCTGAAGCAAGTTCAAAAACAAGCTCAGAAAAAACAAATACTAAGTCAATTGAATCAAAAGCAAAAACTACACAAACAGAAACTAAGAAAACGGAAACTCCAAAACAAGTAGAAAATACAACAACAACAACTACTATTATTGAAACACCAAAAAAAGAAGAAATAAAAGAAGATCCAAAGCCTAGTCAAAGTACACCTAGCACTAATACTGAAAAATATGTAAAAAATGATGCTATGATAAACAAAATTAAAAATGTTATACAAAATAATGAATCTGATTTTATGAAACAGTATGGATACAATATTGTGGTAGATAGTTCAATAAAAGCACAAACAAATCAATTTACTTATACCGAAAATAGAGTTAAGAGCTATATAACATATAAATTTGGAACAATAAGAATTTATGCTGAAGATTATTATGTGAATGGAAATTTAATAATGACAGAATGCTATATATTATAAACAAAGGCACTTTATAAAGTGTCTTTTAATATGTCAAAAATAAGGAGGATTTTTAAAATGAAAACTAAAATAACAAAAAAAGCAATAGCAATTTTAATGCTATTAACAACAATTCTTTCATCTCTTTCTAATATAGTATTTGCAAAAAGCGTTGGAAATGATGCCTATTTAGAGAATAAAGGAGATTGTGGATATCATGTGCAATATTGGGATGAAGCACATAGCAGATGGAGTTATATTATATGTACTTATGTAACACATACTGAAGCAGGAAAAGAATACCCAGCTTATTGCCTAGACCGTGAACTTCATGGGGTTGGCGAAGAACATAATTATACTGTTGATTTAACAAAAACCTTAGATGATGTGAGAGTTTGGAGAACAATTATAAATGCATACCCATATAAAACACCTGCTGAACTTGGTGTAGAGAATGAATATGATGCCTTTGTGGCAACAAAACAGGCCGTTTATTGTATCTTATACAATTGGGATGCGACAAGTAGATATCGTGGTGGAGACGAACGTGGAACCAAAATTGCCAATGCAATAAAAAATTTAGTAGATATTGGAAGAAATGGAACACAAACTCCATATACCGCTGGAATATCTACAAGTAAAGTTGGTGCGTTAAAAAGTGATGGTGAATATTACACCCAAGAATTTACTACAAATTGTGGTGCTAATACTAGAAGTTATATAATTACTGCAACAAATGGAATGCCATCAGGTGCTAAAATAACCAATATGAATAATGAAGAAACAAACACTTTTGATGGAAATTCAAATTTTAAAGTAAAAATACCAAAAACTTCAATGAATGCTGACATAGATATATTATTTACAATACAAGCTAGTTCTAAGATTTATCCGATTTTTTATGGTAAAACAAGAATTGATGGAACACAAAATTATGCAATAACAACAGATCCATATGGAGATATATTTGGTACAGGAACTCTAAAAATTAAAACAAATACAGGAAAAATAAAAATAGTAAAAAATGATGTAGATACTAACCAACCAATAGAAGGAGTTACATTCCAACTTACTAAACAAGATGGAACTGTAATTGCTAATAGTACAACTAACAAAAATGGTGAAGCCTCTTTCTCAAATTTATATCAAGGAAATTATGTTTTAAAGGAAATATCTACAAATGATAATTACATACTAAGTGAAAAATCATTTGATGTGAATGTAGAGTATAACCAAACTAATACTCAAACAATTACAAATGAACATAAAAAAGGAAATATTAAAGTATATAAAATAGATAAAGATAATAAAAAAGTTGTATTAGGAAATGTAGAATTTAAACTATATTCTGAAGAATTTAAGAAAATCATTGGAACATATTATACAGATGTAAATGGTGAATTGGAAATAAAAAATCTTCGTACAGGAAATTATAAACTAATAGAAACAAAAACTAACAAATGGTACAACCTTGCTAATGATACAGAAATAAAAGTAGAATGGGACAAAGAAACTACAAAAAATATTGAAAATGAACTTAAAAAAGGTCAAGTAAAAGTAATAAAAGTTGATAAAGATAATAACGAAGTAAAACTTGAAGGCGTTGAATTTGAAGTATTAGATGAAAACGACAAAGTATTAGAGAAAATCATTACAGATGAAAACGGTGAAGCCTTAACTTCAAGATATGCAATAAGAGATTTTGCTAAACTAAAATTAAGAGAAACTAAAACATTAGATACTTATGTTTTATCTGATAAAGTAGAAACAATAGAATTAAAAGAAAATCAAATTACAAATATCAAATTTGAAAACGAAAGAATAAAAGGAAAAGTTGAAATTACAAAGGTTGATTCAAAAGATGAAAATAAAAAATTAGAAGGTGCAAAATTTGGATTATATGACGAAAATAACAATTTAATTGAAACATTAGTTACAGACAAAGATGGTATTGCAACAAGTCAAGATTTATACAAAGGAAAATACTACTTAAAAGAATTAGAAACAGGATCAAATTATTATTTATTGAATGAAGATACATTTGAATTTGAAATTGCTAAAAATGGTGAAACTATTAAGAAAACAATTAAAAATGAGCCAACTGATATAACTGTAGATGTAGATAAAACAGGAACTACTGAAATAAAACCAGGTGAAAATGTAAATTATGAATTTTCTAATGTAGCCAATAACTCTAATGTTTATTTAGACAATTTTAAATGGTATGATTATATTCCAACAGATTATATAAGATTACAAAAAATGACTACTGGTACTTGGAATCAAGACTTAACTTATAAAGTATATTATAAGACAAATAAAACAGATGATTATGTTCTATTTAAAGAAAATTTAAGTACAAATGAAAATTACGATTTAGATTTTACACAAATTACACTTGCAGATGATGAATACATTACAGAAACAATGTTTTATTTTGGAAAAGTTGAAAAAGGATTTAGAGAAAGTACATCTCCAACAATGAATTGTAAGTCTTTTGATACACTAAAAGAAAATGATACTTTTACAAATCACACAAAAAGCATTGGTACATATTTTGGAGTAACTGCTGAAGCTAATAGCAAATGGACTACAATTACACATATTCCAGAAGAAAAACATGAAGTTGTATTGCCTAGAACAGGTAAATAAAATAAGTTTTTAATCTTCCTTAAAATTGCCCTTCAAAAATAAATTTATAGGAGGATTTGTATTATGGAAATTACAGATATTAAAATTTTTAAAATTGAAAAAAGGGGAGCTTTAATAGGATATGCAAATATTGTTTTTAATAACTCTTTCATTATTAGAGGTATTAAAATATTAGAAAATGAAAGAAATGGAAGGTTTGTTGCAATGCCTTCAAGAAAATTAAGACAAGGAAAAAGAGCATATCGAGATTTATGCCATCCACTTAATCAAGAAACAAGAGAATTATTAACAAAAGAGATTTTTGAAGCTTATGATGCTTTAGAAGAAACAGAAGAATAGTTATTATTTTAAATTTGCCCTATTTTATTTAATTTAGAAAGGATCTTATTATGATTTTAACAAAAGATTTATTAGATGATTTATTAAATTTAGAAAATAATATACACTCTTTAACATTAGTGCAAAATCCAAATAATTTACAAATAGAATCTTTTTTGAGAAATTTAGAAAAAAGAAGATACAGCATATTAAATCAAATCAAGTTATATAATAAAACAGTAACTTATGGAACACAAAAAATTGCAACTATTAGTGATGAATATAAGGCGAAGTTTGAAGATAATATACTTAAAATTTATATACCAGAAGTTATGCCATCTTATAAAAATTTGAAAACACATGCATATAAAAATATTCTTTTAAATATTGCTGATAAGGTAAAAGATTATAATAATATTTTTGATTCGCAAGTATTTATCTATATCAAAATTTTTGATATAGTTGAAAATTGGGATATTGATAATAAATTTATAAAACCAATTTTTGATAGCTTAATAATAAGCAATGTCATTAAAGATGATAATATAAATAAAGTTTTTTATTGTGCTAGAGGAGAAAAAGGAGAAAATCCACATACAGAAGTGTACATTACTGATGTAAATAATTCGGTAAATTTATTCAAAAATATGTTAGATTAAAATGTCATTTTTTTATTTAATTTTTTTTAAAAAAATATGACATTTTTTTATTTGTCAAAAGGCTTAAATTACAAGGTTTTAAAGTTTTTAATGACATATTTTTCTTCATAGGGTAGGTGTGTGTGAGCGTAAGCTCTCACATTGCTACCCATGAACCATTATGAGAAAAAAATTATAAGGCAGGTGGTTAAAATTAAAAGTATATTTCCGACAGATAAAAATGAGATAGATTTAGTTAAATTTATAAACACATATCAATACCTTTCACCAAAAGATTTGCCATACTTTTTTAATACTACATATTATCCTAAAAGAATTGCTAAACTTATTCAAAATAATATTTTAAGAAGGTATAAAAAATTTCTCGTACTTGGTGAAGATGGCTATAATTTTATGAAGATATTAGGAATTGAAACGAATAAACTAAGATATCAAGAAAAATACGCTAATAGACTGAAATTTATGAGTCATTTAGCAGCAATTTTTAAACATTCTAATGCTACTTTTATTCCCTCTTTTCAAATAAAAGATAAAACAGCATTTACAGAAAGTTCAAGAAAATATATAGGAATTTTAAATATATTTGGTACAAAATACTTAACATACCACATTTCAAATAGTCATACTGATAAATACTTAAATTCGGTTATATATGATCTTCAAAAAGAATTAAAATACAAAAATGTAGTTATTCTTATTGATGATATATCAAGAATTGATTTCTTAAAATTTTCTTTTGGACTTAATTCTGTAATTATTTGTGAAGATACGGACGAATCATTGAAAAAACTAAAATATTTACAACAAATAAATTGGCTTAAAATTTTAAATATAAGTTTTAAAGAGAATTTAGCATTATCAGAATTAAATTTTTGTGATTATACTGATCATAAAAATTTGTATGTTTCTAATTTCTATTTTATAGATACTGAAAAAATAAATAGAATTAGTACATTTATACAAAATAATATAAATAAAAAAGTAGATATTGTATGTCCTGAATCTATTGTTAAATACATAAAGAATGAACTGAATACTTGTAATTTTCACTTAATAGACATTGATAATTTTTTAGAAAAGGAAATTAATTTTTATGAATAAAAAAAATATCATATATATTTTATCAATAATATTGGGCATTTTAAATTTAATATTAGATTTCAATATAAATTCATATGTAAAAATATTAAATAAATGTTTTAATCAAAATATTATTGTTAGCAATTTGTATTATGCCATTATTTGTTTCATAATTGCCTTAATTTCAATTTTAATAATAGTATGTATAAAATTAGTTGTCTATTATAAAAAAGATGAAATAAAAGGCATTAAATTAAAAAAAGAAGATGGAACACATGGAACTGCAGATTGGATGTCAGAAGATGAGATTGAAAAAGTCTTAGGCAAAAATGAAACGCCAGGTATTATACTGGGAAAATCAAATAATGATATTGTTAAATTACCTTTTGATAGTTATTTCAATAAAAATATAGCTGTGTTTGGCTCCAGCGGCAGTATGAAAACAATAGGATTTTTAATAACTAATTTGCTCGAACTTTTTAAATACAAAAAATCTATCATTGTTACTGATGCGAAGGGCGAAATCTATAGAAAAACAAATAAATTATTTAGAGATAATGGATATGTTGTAAAAGTATTTAACCTTAATAATATGGCTCACTCTGACAGGTGGAATCCATTAGGCGAAAATGAAGATATTACAGACATACAAACAAGTTCAAATGTGATAATTAGTGGTACACAAAAGAAAACTGGAAAAGATGATTTCTGGCCAAGAGCTGAAGAAAATTTACTAAAAGCGTTTGAGTTCTATTTTATGGAGAATAAATTAGAGCAAAATACATTAACTGATATTTATAAAATCATTGCAAGTGGAGATATTGCAACACTTGATACAATGTTCAAAAGACTTCCACAAGAAAGTCCTGCAAGAATGAGTTACAATATATTTGCTAGTCGGTTCTGATACAATAAAAGCATCTGTTTTGACAGGTCTTGGTACTAGACTGCAAGCATTTCAAAATAAAGAATTGCAAGAACTTACTAATCATACAGACATTGATTTGACTTTGCCAGGAAAAGAGCCTTGTATTTATTATGTAATAACAAGTGATATGGATTCAAGTAGAGATTTTTTAGTATCTCTATTTTTTACATTTTTGTTTATAAAACTTGTAAAATATGCTGATTCAACTGAAAGTGGAAGATGTAAAATTGATGTGTTCTTCTTTTTAGATGAATTTGCAAATATTTGTCAAATACCAGATTTCAATAAAAAAATATCAACAGTTCGTAGTAGACGGACTTGCATTAATTCCAATACTACAAAATATTGGTCAATTAAATAATCGTTATCCAAATGGTCTCGCTGATGAAATTCTCGGTAATACAGATATAAAACTAAATCTGGGTACTACTGATACTTTGACGGCAATGTACTTTTGTGATTTGCTTGGAGTAGCAACAGCAGAAACCCAAAGTATAAAAAAAGAAGTTGGTATTGATGGGGAATTAGAATTTGGACAAAAAAATATATCTACATTAGAAAGAAATTTATTAAATCCTGATGAAATAATTAGAATACCAAGTTTTAAGCTAATGGCTATTATTAGAGGTAATAAACCATTATTATTACAGAAAATGATATATACAGAGCATCCACTTTCAAAAAAACTGCAAGATGTTTCTGTTCTAACATATATTCCAGAATGGAATAACAATATAGAAATTACTAAAGTAATCCCTAAAAAGAAGGAAAAAGAAAATATTACTGAAGAAAAAAAAGCAAGAAAAAAGCAAGAATATGAAGAAATTACATTTGATAATTTCTAAATTTCAAACATTTATCAATAATGATAGATGCTTTTAAGGTGGTGAAATATTGGAAGATACACATATAAAAGAGATTTTAAGAAGTAAAGAAGAAAAAAGAATACTAACACGGAATGATTACAGGTATTGAAGATGAATATTATCTAAAAAATGAACATATTTCCTGTGCCATTGTTTGGTACTATGATATAAAAATTCTTATTCCTGTAAATTTGTTAGTGCAAAAAAGTACAAGTAAATCAATAATCAGAGGAATGTTAGGAGCAGAGATTGATTTTATTGTACTTGAATATGACAGTATTTCAAATATAGCAATAGCAAGTAGAATTGATGCAATGGAATTAAGATCAAATATAGAAATTCCAAAATTAAAACAAAATGATACAATAAAAGTACGAATTATTGCAGTTGGAGTTAAACATATTTTAGTCGACATGTATGGAAAAGAAGTAATTATAAAGGCTCAAAATTTGCAACATATTTATATTGTAAATTGCAAAGACATATACAAAGTTGGAGAATATTTAAGAGTAAAAATAAAAAAGTTAGATATATCAAATAATGTATACGAATTATCTGCAAAAGAATTTGAAGAAAATCCATTTAAAAATATACGAAAATATATTGTTCTTAATGGCGAATACACAGGAACAGTAATTGCATTTCCAAAAGGTAATTCTGGAATATTAGTACAATTAGATAATTCAAAAGTTACAACATTGTGTAGAGTCCCTGCAAGATTTAACAATTATCCACATTTTAAGGATAAAGTGTTAATAAAAATTACAGAAATCAACGAAAATAAGAAATTCATATATAGTTATTTAATGAGAATAATTTAGTTTTATACAGGAGGTTTTTTAATGAATGATGAATTAAAAATTATAAATTTTATACAAGATTTTGGATGTGCTACATTGAAACAATTACAAATACTGTTTAATAAACCACATGATAATTTTAAAAATATATTATCAAATAATATAAACTATTTCAATATTACTTTAATCTTTTAAAAAGAAAGTTGGTGAAATAATGGCGGTATACAAAGATCCTAAGCCTACTAAAAATGGTAGAGCTTGGTATTTTAAGTTTAGCTATAAAGATGCATTTGGTGCTACTAAACAATATAGATCTAAAAGATATTTAACTAAAAAGGAAGCATCTGATACAGAAAGAATGTTTTTAATTACTTCTACTGATAAAGTTGAAGATAACAATATGACATTTAAGGATTTATATGATGAATTTAGAATGCATAACGATGAAATAATGAAAGATACTACTAAATATGGTTATGATAATAAAGAAAAGTTTATAGAATGCTTCTATACTGTTAAATTGAAAGATTTTAATATTATGCAGTTTGAACAATGGAAACGAGAGATAAATAAGTTTAATATATCTCTTAGATATAAAAATGATATTTATAAATTTCTTAAATCTATTTTAAACTTCGGTGTTAAATGGCATAACTTAAACTTTCAAGCAGTATATAATAAAATGACAAAGTTTCAAGATCCCAATGAACGTAGAAAAGAAATGGCTTATTATACTTATGATGAGTTTAAAAAATTTATTTCTTATGAAGAAGATCTAAGATGGAGATGTGTATTTGAAATATTATATTACTGTGGAACTCCGTAAAGGAGAATTAAAAGGACTCACTTGGAAGGATATTTACTTTGATAAAAAAGTATCATCTGTTAATAAACAAATAACATAGAGAAATAACCGCTTAAAGTTTGAATTTTCGGATACAAATACTAAGGATAGTAGAAGAATAGTGCCTATTACTAAAATCTTGTTAAATAACCTTAAAATGCTTTATGAGCAGGATAAACAGGATTATTATGGATTTTGATGATTTCTTTGTGGTTTCTGATGCTAACTATAGCTGATTCTAATATATACCTTAGAAGAACTAAACTGGCTACTCTTGCTGGATTAAAAGTTATTAGGATTCATGATTTTAGACACTCATATGTATCACTACTTATTAATAATGGCGCTAATGTTACATTAGTTGCAAAATATTTAGGACATACAAAAATCGAGGAAACACTAAATACATATTCACATATATTTAGTACTGCCCTCGACTCTGTTATTTCTGTTATAGATAGCTTAGAAGATGACTAAGCTATTTTTCTTTTATCATTTTATTAACTAATAATCCCACATTAGTTCCTAACTCATTTTTAATCTTTGTAATATCCTCTGCTAAATCTTTTTCTCTTATAATTGCATTTTTAATTCCAGGTTCAAATTCTTTAAAATTCAAAGAGTTTTTTCTATAGCCGCATGCATCATGCAATCTCTTTTCAATATATCTTCTTCCAGAGTTATTCATTTTTCTATTTATTATCAAATCTTCTTTATTTTCAGAATCAAATTCATCAAAATGCATATATAACCATAATTCAAAACTTGGATTACTAACATACAAATTCACATTATTCTTCTTGCAGAATTCAATCACTTTATCATATTGTTCTTCTGTAAAACTATCTTTATCTCTATCGACTACCATATTAAGTGAATCTGTGTCAGACGAATAAGTAACATCCTGTGCTTCAAAATACTTTTCAAAGTTTTTGGACATATCTTCATATGCCTCATTTTTAAATAAATGCATAAATACTGAATCTAAATCTTTATACGGTATTCTATAATTATCACTTTTATACATTTCATCTAATTTTGTAAAAGTACTATCTAAATCAATTTTACCGGGATTTTCATGATCCCAATTTGATAATTTGTTTTTCAATTCCCCTGCTGTTACTTCATTAACAGAATTATCAATAAATGTTTGCAGTAATTTAATGACATGTGTTGGATTACTATGTCCTTGATTTGCATAATCTCTCAAAATATTAATAACAGTTACATTTTCTTTTATTAATGATTCATTCAGTTTTTCAAAATATTTTGGTTCTGTTGCAGAACCTTCGGAAGCTATAAAATACTTTTTTCTATAATCACTAATTTCAGATTCTCTTTCTGTAGCAAATGGCTCTTTAATCCTCATAATTAGTATCTATGTTGGCTATAGCACCAAATCTACCTTCCAAATATGCTTTATCAATTTTTCTATCAAATCTTGCTACATCTTTGAATTCTTCTAGAGAGAATATTCTTGTGCTTCCTTCTTCTGATTTTTCTGCAAACCAAATTTCATCACGTCTTACTAAGTCAAAATCTAAAGTCTTTAATTCGTGCGTAGTTATTATCAATTGGTTAGTATTATTTGATTCTAAAAATAATTTTAGTAATCCCTCAACAAGTAATGGATGTAAGCTACTATCTAATTCATCTATTAAATAAACTTTATTATCAGTTAATAGTATATCAAGTAATTCTAATACTCTAATTGTACCATCTGATTCTTCATATGCTCCAAAAGAATATTCACTATTGTTGTGTATGAATTTTAAGCTCTTTACTTCAAATTTATTATTTTCATCTTTCTTAACAAGATATAAATCATTTTCAATCCTCAATGTACAACTATTAATTTTTGCCTTTTTAGAAATCATTTCGAAATCATTAACAAAATTAGCAAAATCAACATCTGACATTCTTGATCTAATACTATTAATATCATAATCATCAGCTTTAATATTATTAATATTTATATCCATTTTATTTAAATACTTAATTATTTTATCTTTCTTATCAACATAATCTAATGGTAATAATTTATGTGATGCAGGTCTAATAATTATCATTTCATTTGCTAAAAAATTAAATACATTTATAATATCTTTAAAGAAAACATCATTATTTTTTGACATTATTAATCTTCTTGACATTTCAAGTAAAAATAAATCTGAATTATTATTTTTCATTTCCTTTAAACACGTATTAAAATATTCATTTTTTTCTTTTATATCTGATCCAATTGTCTTTTTCTTTAAATCTCTTTCAAAAATAATTTTTTCTGTAGGTTTAGTCATATCAATCAGCCATTCAGAAACTAACTCATTTTTTGAAAAATTTAACTCAAATCCATATGAATATAATTTTTTGTCTATTTCTATCTCATATTCAAAGTATGAATCCTTATTTGGATCACCATTTTTTCCTCTATAAAATTGATTATTTATTAAAGTTCTTATTCCACCATTAAAAATACCTTTAATAATACTTATAGCAATTATTAAATTAGACTTTCCTGAGCCATTAGCTCCAAACAATCCAGAAAATTTTAGAATTTTTTTATTATTTGTTTCAATAATATGATTCTCATTATTTCTAACCTTCCCTGCCAACATTGAAAAATGTTGTAATTCATCAAAAGATCTAAAATTCTTAACTTTAAATCCCATTAGCATATTAACAATCCTCCTATTCTTAATATAATTATATTATAATTTTTCTCATTTGTGAAGGTTATTATACATCTTTTTTATAAAAAATCAATACTTTTATGTGATTTTTTCACATTTAATGCTGTTTTTT
>OGWY01001403.1_pt1 | contig 18961 bp, 19 predicted proteins | sample 1576121 | NCBI WGS metagenome assembly OGWY01 (sample SAMEA3541543, study PRJEB24748) | human gut metagenome | biome: human gut; feature: human-associated habitat; material: faeces | place: China | collected 2012 | reverse complement strand
CACAGGTAGGAAGCCAGTTCCGGACAACCCTCATCCTGACATATTTTGCAGATGCAATTTTTTCCTCTTCAAAATCTTTAGATAAAATAAATTGCTTTCTATTTTTTACAAAAGAATTATATTCATGTAAGATAGATTTTTTAGAAAGAATTACACTATTATTTTTTGAATCTGCTATAGCAAATCCATCATTGCTATAAATTGTTAATCTTTGATTATTATTTTTTCCAAAAATTGCAGCTACTTTAAATAGTGATGCTGGAGAAGAATCACTGTTTTCCAAAAAACTTTTAGCCACATAAGCTGTATTTACAAGAGAATTATATATCTCTTTCTCATGCATATCTCTAATTAAAACATTTGAAGTTATACCAACTATAGAGCTTGTTAAAAATATCAAAACAAATGAAATTATCAAAAAATGATTCTTCATATTAATTTATACCCTCGACCATGTACAGTTTCTATGTATGAATCAAAATTTCCATTATCTAATTTCAGTCTTAATTTCCTAATATAAACGTCTAAAGATCTTCCTATTTTAGTCGATTCCTCTTTGCTCCAAATTTTATTTAAAATTACTTCTCTAGAAACGACTTTATTTACATTTAGTATAAGTAGCTCTAAAAGTTTTAATTCTTTATGTGTTAAATCCAATGGAATTTCATTTTTATATACAACTTTATTGTTAAAATCAAATTTTAATTCTCTGTGTTGATATACATTTTTTTCAACTTTACATGTTAAATTAACTCTTCTCGAAAGAGCATTTACTCTAGATATAATCTCTTTTATACTAAAAGGCTTTGCAATATAATCATCTGCACCTAAATCTAGACCATAGACTTTATCATCTATCTCTCCTTTAGCACTCACTAAAATTACTCCAATTTTATTTAAATTTGGATGTGATTTTATAATTTTACAAAGCTCTAATCCATCTACATCAGGTAGCATTATATCTAATAAAATAATTTCAGGTTGAAATTCTAAACAAATATCTACTAAATTTTTTCCAGAAATCGATGTTTTTACAAAATAACCCGCTACTTCTAAATTTATTTTTAAAAGTTCCAAAATATATGGTTCATCATCTACAATTAGTATTTTATTCATACAAATCCTCCATTTTATTTCTAAAAACTAATTTATTATAACATTTTTTTGTATCTAGTATTGATTTTTTTTAAAATATGAGGTATTAAAGATATTAATAAAATGTTAAAAATGTTAATTTTATTAAAAATGTTAAAAAGGAGGTGCTTATGAATCAACTACTTTTAGAATTATCTTTTTTTCAAGTTGCTGTTAGAATTTTTTTAGCAATTATAATTGGTGGAGCAATTGGTTATGATAGAGGAAATAAAAATAGGCCTGCTGGATTTCGAACCCATATTTTGGTTTGTTTAGGTGCAGCTACTGTTTCACTTATTCAAGATCAGTTAAGAGTTTCTACTTTAAATTTTATAATTCTTTATCCAGAATTTTCAGAACATTTAAAAAGTGATTTAGGAAGAATCGGAGCTCAAGTTATAAGCGGAATTGGTTTTTTAGGAGCTGGAACTATTATTAGAGATCGTGGATCTGTAAAAGGTCTTACAACAGCTGCTTCTATCTGGATAACAGGTTGCATTGGCTTGGCAATAGGATGGGGATTTTATACTATTAGTTTATTAGCACTTCTAGGTACTTCTTTAACATTAATAGCTCTAAAAAAATTAGAAACTCATCTAATTAATCATTCAACTATTTTAACTTTAGAAGTGGATTTTTTAAAAAATTTAGATATAAAAAACTTAGAAAATTATATACTCGAAACAAATATTAAAGTTACAGGTTTAAAAAAAAACAATGATAGCAATTCTCTCATATATACTTTAACTTTACCAAATGATACTCAAAAATATGAGTTTTTAGACAAATTTTCAAATTTAGATTTTATAAAAGAAATAAATATTATAAATTAGGAGGGGTTTTATGAAATTAAGAAGTATTTTTTTAACGGTGTTAACATGTTCATTAGTTGCTTTAGTAGGATGTAAAGACAGTAGTTCCGCACCTACTACTAAAGGAGAATATCCTAGCAAACCTGTAAATGTAATTATAGCTTATAAAGCAGGAGGTGGAACAGATGTTGGAGCTAGAATCTTACTTTCTGAAGCTCAAAATAATTTTTCTCAACCTTTTGTTGTTGTAAATAAACCTGGAGCAGATGGAGAGATTGGATATACTGAACTAGCAAAAGCAAATCCTGATGGTTATACAGTTGGATTTATAAATCTTCCTACATTTGTTAGCTTACCACTTCAAAGAAAAACTCAATTTTCAAAAGATAGTGTTGAGCCTATCATGAATCATGTTTACGACCCTGGTGTATTTGTGGTAAAAGGAGATGCTCAATGGGATACTTTAGAAGAATTTGTAGATGCGGCTAAACTTGCTCCGAATACTTTAACTGTTTCTAATAATGGAACGGGTGCATCTAATCATATTGGTGCAGCTCACTTAGCTTATGAAACTGGAATCGATGTTGTTCATGTACCTTTTGGTGGAAGTACAGATATGATTGCAGCTTTAAGAGGAGGACATGTTAATGCCACTGTTGCTAAAATAAGTGAGGTTGGTTCTTTACTTAGAAATGGGGAATTAAAAGCTTTAGCTATGTTTTCAGAAAATAGACTAGAGGATTTTAAAGATATTCCAACTTTAAAAGAAAAAAATATTGATGTTTTATTCGGATCTGCTAGAGCCATTGTAGCTCCAAAAGGTGTAGACTCTAAAATATTAGAACAACTTCATACAACTTTTAAAACGGCTTTAGAAAGTCCTGGAAATATTGAAAAATCAAAAAATGCAGATTTACCTTTAATGTATATGAATCCTGGAGATTTAAAAGAATATATGGATAACCAAGAAGTTTATATAAAAGAGATAGTTCCTAAATTAGGATTATAATTTGGAGGATATATGGAAAGATATGATAGATATTTAAGTATTTTTATGCTTTTTATTGCTGGACTTTACTATTATTTTATTACACAGTTACCTCCTAAAGCTGGATCTTATCCAAAATTTGTACTGGTACTTCTTCTTCTTTTCACCATTATTTTAGGAATAAAATCATTTATTTTCAAAAAAAATGATGATAAAAAAAATATATTTCAAGGAATTTTACCTAAACAGTTTCTTTTTATAGTTATAACTTGTTTAACCTATACTGCTATTTTAAACATTTTCGGTTTCTTTATATCTACTTTTGTTTACTTAATTGTAGTTATGATGGGATTGAAAATAAAAATAAAAAATGCATGTTTAGTTAGTTGTGGATTTTGTGCAGTTATTTATTTAGTTTTTGTTATATTTTTAAAGGTTCCTGTTCCTTCAGGAATTCTTATATAGAAACAAGGAGGTACAATGAACGATATACTTTTTGGTTTTGCAACAGCATTAGATTGGATAAATCTAATAGCGGCTTTTTTTAGCGTAGCTATTGGTATAACAATTGGAGCCTTACCTGGTCTTTCAGCAGCGATGGGGGTAGCTCTTTTAATTCCTATAACTTTTGGAATGCCTGCAGCTACTGGTTTAGTTGTCTTAGCTGGAGTTTATTGTGGAGCTATTTTTGGGGGATCTATTTCTGCTATTTTAATAAAAACTCCAGGCACTCCTGCTGCTGCTGCAACAGCATTAGATGGATATGAATTAACTTTAAAAGGAAAAGCGGGAAAAGCTCTTGGAACTGCAGTTATAGCCTCATTTATTGGAGGAGTATTAAGTTCAATTTCCTTATATCTCTTTGCTCCAACTTTGGCCAAATTAGCTTTGAAATTTGGACCAGCTGAATATTTTTGGCTTTCAATCTTTGGGTTAACCATTATTGCTGGAGCTAGTACAAAATCATTGACAAAAGGATTGATGTCAGGAGCTATTGGTCTAATGATTTCCACTATTGGTATGGACCCTATGTTAGGTACTCCTCGATTTACTTTTGGTATTCCCCAACTACTTTCTGGAGTTCCATTTACAGCTTCGTTAATTGGATTATTTTCCATGTCACAAGTTTTAACTTTAGCTGAAAAAAAGATAAAAGAAAGTGGAAAATTAATAGAATTTGACGACAAAGTTTTGCTTTCAAAAAAAGAAATCATTAAAATCCTTCCTACATGTTTAAGATCAACAATCATAGGAAATTTAATTGGAATTCTTCCAGGAGCAGGAGCTAGTATTGCTTCATTTATAGGATATAATGAAGCTAGAAGATTCTCTAAAAATAAAGATGATTTTGGAAAAGGAAGTATTGAAGGAATTGCTGGAGCTGAAGCGGCAAACAATGCAGTTACAGGTGGATCACTAATTCCTACATTTACCTTAGGTATTCCAGGGGAAAGTGTAACTGCTGTTTTATTAGGAGGATTATTAATCCAAGGATTGCAACCAGGACCTGATCTTTTTACAATTCACGGTAAAATAACTTATACTTTCTTTGCTGGATTTATAGTTGTCAATGTTTTTATGTTAATCTTAGGCTTAACTTCATCTAAATATTTTGCAAAAATTTCAAGAGTTCCAGATAACTATCTAATACCTATAATTTTTGCTTTAAGTGTAATTGGATCATACGCAATACATAACCAAGTAGTAGATGTTTTTATCATGTTTATATTTGGAATAGTTGGTTATTTCATAAATAAATTCAAATTAAATTCTGCAGCTATTGTTCTTGCTTTAATTCTAGGACCTATTGGAGAAGCAGGACTTAGAAGATCTTTAATTTTAAATCACGGTAGTTACTCGATACTATTTTCTAGTGGAGTTAGTAGAGTTTTAATTGCTTTAACAGTATTTTCTTTATTTTCACCTCTTATCATGAATAAATTAGAAAAAAAATCAGAAAATATAGATGAATTAAAAGAAGTTTCAATAAAATAGTAACCTAAAAATAAAGAAGATTAAATTTATTACAAATTTAATCTTCTAATTTTTTATCTCATATTTATCTCTTTCAAGGTATCAGAAAGATATCCTATCTCTTCTAAAGACATCTTTTTTATTTCATTTTTCAATTTCATACGCTTTTTTATAAAAATATCTCTCTTAAGAGAGTAAAAAAGTGAAAAAATCATTATAGGAAGCAATATCAAAAGTGGAAAAGCTATTATTATAGATGCTGTTTTCAACATATCTAATCCACCAGCAAATATAAGTGCTATTGCTAAAAGTGATTGGAAAATTCCCCAAATTAATTTTTTATATCCTGGTGGATTTAAATCTCCATCTGAACTCATCATCCCTAAAACATAAGTGGCTGAATCTGCTGAGGTTATAAAAAATGAAGCTAAAAGTACTATAGCTACCCCACTCATTAAATCTCCCAAAGGATACTCACCAAAAACTAAAAATAATGCTGTTTCAGTGTGTTCTATTGCTATTTTTGCGAACTCTTTTCCTAAAGATATTCCTAATGTTCCAAAAGCTGAAAACCAAATAAATGAAACTAGCGATGGGATTACCACAACTCCTATAATAAACTCTCTTATAGTTCTTCCTTTAGATATTCTAGCTATAAAAGTTCCTACAAATGGAGTCCATGCAACCCAATTAGACCAATAAAAAATTGTCCACGAAGATAACCATGTTTTGTCACCAAAACTATTTGTTCTTAAACTTATCTTCAAAAAATTATTCAAATAGTTTCCCAAACTCTCTGAAAAAACATTAAAAATTCCAATTGTTGGCCCAAATATAATAACAATAAAAAGTAATAAAAATGATATAAGTACATTTAAGTTAGACAAAGTTTTTATACCTTTATCTAAAGACCCTAATGCCGAGTATACAAAGATAACTGTTACAACTCCTATTATTATAATTTGACTAGTTATATTATTAGGAATATTAAAAAGATAATTTAATCCACTATTTATTTGAAGAGCACCTAATCCAAGAGTTGTTGCTACCCCTGTTATAGTAGCTAAAACTGCTATTACATCTATTCCCATTTTTATTTGTTTTTCATATTTTTTTCCTTTTAAAATCGGTGAAAACAATGAACTAATAAGTCCTTTTTCTCCTTTTCTAAATTGAAAATATGCCATTCCTAAAGCTAAAAAAGTATAAATTGCCCAAGGATGTATTCCCCAGTGAAAAAACGATGTATTAAACGCAAAATCTATTGCTGACTTGGAACCGCTCTCTATTCCACCTATTGGATTTACAAAATGAGTCATAGGCTCTGCTACTCCAAAAAATACCAATCCTACTCCCATTCCAGCTGAAAAAAGCATTGAAAACCAAGAAATATTTGAATATTCTGGTTTTGAATCATCTTTTCCTAATCGAATATCCCCATAACTACTACAACAAAGATATAAACATACTAATGCTATTAACAATACTATTATTAAATATAAAAATCCAAAATTTGTTATTATGGAATTTAATAATACTTTTGTTATCTTTTCAAACTGAGATTTATTTAATCCAATAACAGATAAAATTGCAAAAATGATGAAAAATGAAATGTAAAAAATGGGATCCTCTTTTAATAAAACTTTTTTGAAAGTTTTTGTTTTTTTAATATCTAACCCTATATTTTCTCTTTTGTTCACACTCATGTAAAACCTCCCTTTTTTTAAATAATGTATATATTGTAACATGATTTATAGTTTCAGTCAAATTAGTGACATTTATAAAATTAGCGAAGTTAATAACTTCGCCATTTTTAAATGTTTATTTTTTAATTCTTTTTTAGTATCTTATACTCTCCTAAGGACTCTTCTAAGTACTCAAAATTATTGTTTAATTCCTTTATAAAATATTTTATCCAAATATTTCTTAAGTTATAAAAAACCCTTACATCTATACCTTCTTTATTCCAGATTTCTTCGTGAACACAAATCCTTCTTTTCCAGCTCACAAGATTTTCTTCAGAGATAGATATGATATTTACTCTATCACAAGGCATCCCATCTAAAATATAATTATTTACACTATTATATATATCAATGGCATTATTATATTCTCTTTCAACTTTAGCCTCTCTTGCTGCTAAAATACCTTGCTCTTGAAAGATCTCCTCTAATTTTTCCTTAGCATCTAAATCATCTTCCAAAATAATTTTTATCCATGCTGCTAATCTTGCTTCTGATGAATGTATTCTATTTTGTAACCATCCGTGTATATTTTCTAAATCAATAATCTCTTCTAAATTTCTATTTTCAAGTTTTTTTCCATATTTACTTTCAATTTCATTTCTAACATTTTTAATATCTATTCCCTCTTCTAAAGCTAAGGTAATAACACATTCCTCTATATTTTCAAACCATAATATTTTATTAAAAAGCCAATAGTGTATTTTTCCTAAAAATAAACTCACTTTACACCTCTCTATTTTTTATTTAATTTTTCTAAAACTTCATCTATATTTAATCCATGTATTTCACATGCCTGTTCTAAAGTTTCCATTTGTGCTGACGGACACCCTATACATCCCATGCCATACCCCATTAAAATTTCTACTGCCATTGGATTTATCTCAATAATATCCGCTATTATAGTATCCTTAGTTATCATTCTTTTCCTCCTTTGAATTTTTTTCTTTTATAATATCGTTTCTAAACTTATCTATTGTTATTCTATCTATAAAATGACCTAACTTTTCTCCCATTTGAGCATTCTCATTATAATACTCCAACACAATTTTTACTAAAAGGTACGCTTCATTTTCAGAAAGATTTTTAACTAAAATATCTGCATTTCTAGGATTAAAACCTGCACTTCCACCAACTGTAATAAAAAATTTCCCATCCATATCTACAATAACACCAATATCTTTAGAATAAGCACTTGTACATGCGTTTCTACATCCAACTACTGCTATTTTAGTTCTACATGGAAGTTCCATTCCATGAAAATCATTACTAATTTTCATACCCAAACCTATTGTAGGATATTTTGATCTTTTGCAAAAATTTGCAGGACAAATCTCCACATTTTTTATAGAATTTTGAGTTTTTACAGCTGGTTCCATCCCTAATTCATTCCAAATGCTAGGCAAGTCTTCTTCTTTCAAATTTGTTATTAAAATTCTTTGGCCCGATGTAATTTTTAAGACACCTTTATATTTTTTAGCAACTTCTGCTATTTTTATTAGCGTATTTGGTGTTACAAATCCTCCAGGAATGTGAGGTGTTATTCCATATGTTTTTTTACCATTCTTAATCTTTTGTAAATTTCCTCCAAAATTTCCCACAATATCCTCTCCTTTCTTTTCTGAATATATAATATATCTTTTTGGACAATTTTTCTGTAACATAAGTTACATTTTTTATTTTTTTATATAAAAACAAGCTATTAAAATATAACTTTAATAGCTTGTATTCTCTATATCTTACTTAAAAACTTTAACTCTTTTAATTCAGCTTCTAACTCTTTTAAAGTTAATTTTTCATCATTTATTGCCATTCCCATTAATACACCTTCAACTAAAGGAGCATCCATTATTTTTATTTTTTCTTTATCATAATCTTCATCTAAGAATTCCAAAGCCAACTCTGCGTTTAATATTGAGCTTCCTAAATCACCAAAAATAGCAACCCCTCCTTTTATATAAGCTTTTTTTATAGCTTCCGCTATAATTAAAGGATTTGATCCTAGATAATCTTCATCTGTTCCACTTCCATTTACTACAGGAAAGTTATATTTTTTCATTTCATTACAAAGTTCAATAACCTCATCAGCTAAACGTTTACTATGAGAAACAACTACGAAACCTAACATTTTATCACCTACTTTAAATTTTTACAGATTGTATCAATGATTAAATATGAAGACATTGCTCCTGGGTCTATATGACCAATACTCCTTGCTCCTAGATAACTCGCTCTTCCTTTTGTTGCTAACATATTTTCAGTTGATTCCATTCCTTCTTTTGCTGTTATTTGAATTTTTTTCAATAATATATCTAAAGAATCTTCTTTATTATTTTTTAATACCTCAACTACTGGCACTATTGTATCTAACATTGTTTTCTCACCACATTGAGCTTTTCCCCTCATTTTTATTCCTTCTACCATTGCTTCAGCTGCTTTTATTATATTATTCCTATCTAATATGTCAATTCCTTTTAAACTTTGTGCTACTTTCATTAGGCCGGTTCCATATATTGCTCCTGATGCTCCACCTACATTAGATATTAGTATCATTGCTATTTTATTGAAGCAATCTGAATAATTAAGACTTTTTAATGTTTCACTTTCATCTTTAATTTTTTGAAAACCTCTAGATAGATTTACACCATGATCACTATCACCAATCTCTCTATCTAATTCACTTAAGTAATCTTTATTTTCATATATTCTATCTGCTATTTTGTCTATTAAAGTTATTAATTCCATCTGTCCTCCTAGAATGTTTTTAATGCCACAGTATCAGATTTAGCATTTAATAATTTTTCAATTTCATCATTAAGTTTTAATATTGTAATTGAAAATCCTCCCATGTCTAAAGATGTCATATAATTTCCTACTGAAGTTTTTTCTATGATAATATTTTTTTCCTTTAAAATATCTGTAACTCTATTATTAACTATAAACAATTCTATTAAAGTTGTTTCTCCTAATCCATTTACCAAAACCGCTACTTTCTCATTCTCTACTTTGGATTCTTTCAATATTTTTTCTAAAAGATGATCTACATGTGTATTTGCATCTACAAATTTTTCTCTATGAGTCCCTGGTTCACCATGTATTCCTAATCCAATTTCAACTTCATCTTCTGCTAAATCAAAACTATTTTTTTCAGTAGTAAATACCATACATGATTTCAAAGACATTCCCATTGTTTTTATATTTTCTACAACAACTTTTCCAAGCTCTTCGAGCTTTTCCAAAGAATATCCAGCCTCTGCTGCTGCTCCTAAAATTTTATGTACAAATATAGTTCCTGCTATTCCTCTTCTTCCAACTGTATATGTACTATTTTCTACTGCTATATCATCATCAACAATTACCTTCCCTACTTTTATCCCTTCCATTTCTGCCATTTCTGCAGCCATTTCAAAGTTCATTACATCTCCACTATAATTTTTAATTATAAGAAGAACTCCTGCACCTGAGTCAACTGCTTTTATTGCTTCATAAACTTTATCAGCACTTGGAGAAGTAAATATCTCTCCAGCTACTGCTGCATCTAACATCCCATATCCTACAAATCCTGCATGAGCTGGTTCATGGCCACTTCCGCCTCCACTGATTAAAGCTACCTTTTCACTCTTCTTTTCTTTTCTCACAATAATTGGTAAATCTTTCACACTTTCAATACTATTTGGATATGCTTTTATCATTCCATCAATCATCTCTTTTACGATATTCTCTTTTTTATTGATAAGTTTCTTCATAAATCTCCTCCTATTTTGAGTTATTTCAATATCTCTATATACTTTAATTTTTCTTTTTTGTCAAATACAATAAAAACTATAAAATTCTTTGTAGGATTTTTATCAATTCTTTAGTAGAAAGTAACATAAGCTAATTAGGCTAAGGGAGGAATAAAAATGGAAATGAATAAGAGTGAAGCTTTAAAAATTTATAAACAATATTTTAATGATGGAGAGTTTATTGATTTTTTAGAATCTCCATATATTGTTGAAGACTCAGATGACTTTGAAGATTATTATCCAGAGGGAACACCTAATCTCTTTTCAAAAGAAGCAAGTTCTTTGTTTTTTACAGCTTATAAATTAAACGAAGATTTGTTATCTGTTACAGTAGAAATCAAAAAATAAATTTAATACAAAAAAGAGGCCTTTAAAAAGACCTCTTTTTATATTCATACTATTAAATTGTTATATTCTTTTCTGTCTCTATATCAAATAAATGACACTTATCCATTTCAAAATAGAAATTCTCTTGTTGATTAAAGTTTGCTCCTGTAGATTTCTCTGCTGGAATTCTTGCTGTATACTGAGTATCTCCTATAAAGAAATAGATAAACTCCTCATTACCCATTTGCTCTACTATATTTACTTTTCCTACTAACGATGAATCACCAGGTTTTGCTGTATTTTTATTTCCTACATTTTCTGGTCTTATTCCAAACCATACATCTTTTCCTATATGCGCTTTTACTTTTTCAGCTTTTTCTTTTGGTAATTCTAATTTGTCTCCATTAGCCAATTTTACAAGAGTTTTTCCTTCGTCTGAAATTAAAGAGGCTTTAACTATATTCATAGCTGGTGAACCAATAAATCCTGCTACGAATTTATTTGCTGGAGTATTATATAAATTTAATGGTGTATCTACTTGCATAATTTTTCCATAATTTAATACACAAATTCTATCACCCATTGTCATAGCTTCAACCTGATCATGAGTTACATAAATCATTGTTGCATTTTGTCCTTCTTCTTTTAATTGCTTATGAAGTTGAGTTATTCTTACTCTCATAGAAACTCTTAATTTTGCATCTAGGTTTGATAATGGCTCGTCAAATAAAAATACTTCTGGCTTTCTCACAATAGCTCTTCCTACAGCAACCCTTTGTCTTTGTCCTCCAGACATTTCTTTAGGTTTTCTATCTAAAAGATCTGTAATTTCAAGCTTCTCAGCTGCTTCTTTAACTCTTTTATCAATCTCATTTTTAGGAACTTTTGCCATTTTAAGTCCAAACGCCATATTATCATAAACTGTCATATGAGGATATAGTGCATAGTTTTGGAAAACCATTGCGATTCCTCTATCTTTTGGAGGTAAGTCATTAACTAGCTTCTCTCCTATATAGATTTCTCCACCTGTAATTTCTTCTAAACCTGCAACCATTCTAAGAGTAGTTGATTTTGCACAACCAGATGGTCCTACAAATACCATGAACTCTCCATCTTTAATATTAAGGTCGATACCATGAACTGCCTTAAATCCATTAGGATATTGTTTTTCTACTTTTTTTAGTACTACTTCTGCCATATTAATTCTTCCTCCTTGTTTTTTACTAAATCTGAGGTTATTATATAGCATCTTTTTATTTTTTTCAACTATTTTGTTTATTTTTAACTCTTTTTTTACATTTATTCTACAATTAGTTATTAAATTCGAATGTTGTATGTGTATAATACTTCGTTTTATTATTATAAATTTTAGCCTTTTCTGGCATAAAGTTAAAAATATCTGGATAATCTTGCATTTCAAAACATATTCCATTATGCTTTTTATCTAAGAAATTTCCTGTATAAATAACTGCTACAGGTTCACTAGATTTCACTTTAATGTTTCTTCCTGATTCCTCATCCTTTAACTCAATATCAAAATTATATTTTTTTGATAATTCAAAAGGATGATCAATTCCTCCTCCAACAATCTCTACTTGTTTATGTGGTAACTGTAAAATCTCTCCTAATTTTTGAAAGTTTTCAAAGTTAATAAAATTATCTTCTCTCTCCATTTTTAAAGGAACTGTATTTTCATCTACCCAACCATACCCCTCTGCATTAACTTTTAAAAATTGTTCTTTTATATCATATTTTGCTTCTCCACTCAAATTAAAATATGTATGGTTTGTTAAATTTATATATGTATCTCTATCACTATCTCCAAAATATTCTATTTTCAATTTGTTTTTCACTAAAGTGTATACAACTTTAAAGTCTACTTCTCCTGGAAATCCATTTTCTAAGTGAGGACTTTTATATGTTAATGTTAAAATTCCTTTATCCTCAGAAATTTTTACATCACCCTTCCACACTTTTGTATTTAAACCATTAGGACCTCCATGTAAATTGTTTCCCCCATTATTTTTGTGCAACTCATAAATTTTATTTCCTATTTTTAAAATTCCGTCTTTTGTTCTTCCAGCTACTCTTCCTGTTATACATCCATAAAAATATTCATTTTTTTCATATTCTTCTAAAGTCTTATATCCTAAAACTATATTTTCAAAATTTCCATTTTTATCAGAAGTTTTTAAAGATTTTATAATTCCTCCCAAAGAAATAATTTCCAAATCAACAAATTCATTTTTCAAATTATACAAAAATACTTGTTCACCATTCAAAGTTGTTCCAAACTCTGTAATATTTAATTTCAAATCTCATCCCTCCACATATTTTTTTTAAATAAATTATGTCTTACAACCGATATCGGATTATAAGTATGCATTTCATCTAACATATTTGAAACTATCAAATCATATTTTTGTTCCTCTAAAGTAACTTTTTGTAACTCTAACTTCAAAGTATTTAAAAGTAATTTTTCTTTAAATAGCTCTCCTACTAAAATTATTTTTTCTGGATTTATTAAAGAAATTATCATATCTATACTGTGAGCAATTATAACCATGGCTTCTGTACTAACCTTTGTACTTAAAAAATCTCTCTCTTTAACTCCTTGTAATACATCTAGAATCCCAATTATTCCTTTGGTATTTAATTTTTCTTTTAACGAACTATAGTTATTCAATTTAATCATAGAAATAAGTCTATTTATTATGGCTTTATTTGATGCCTCTGCTTCTAAACACCCTCTTTTTCCACAAGAACATCTTCTTAAACTACTTCTATCCATTACTACATGACCAATCTCTCCAGAAATAAATCCATGACCTGATAATAAATTCCCATTTACAAATATTGAACTTCCAATTCCTTCTGAAACATTTAAAACTACATAATTTTCACTATCCTGAGCTCCACCAAAATATTTTTCTGTTAAGGCCATAGCTCTAACATCATTTTCTATTAGTGTCGGCAAATTAAATCTTTTTTCAATCCTATCTCTTATATCAATTTTTTTTCTTTTATAGTGAGGAGAAAATATAATAATTCCCTTCTCTGAGTTTATAAGTCCAGTTATTGCCATCGATATAACTTTTATTCCTTTTTCCTCTTCTAACTCTTTTTCAATAATTTTTTCTAAATAATCTATTAACTCTTTATCTTCTGATATTTTATAACTTTTTGTTTTAACTATCTCTCCAGCTACATTCCCAACTGATATTACTAACGATGTAGGAGTTAATGATATTCCCAAAATTTTTCCTACCCAATATTTATTTAAAGATAAATCTATCGCTCTTCTTCCTCCAGTTGATTCTCTTTGAGATACTTCTAAAACTATTCCACATTGTAATAAAGGTTCAATTGATTTTGTTATAGCTGCTGGAGTTAGTTCCAGCTCTTCAGCAATTCTTTTTCTTGATATTTTATTTTTATTTTTAATCATCTCTAATATTCTTAATTGAGATTGTGTAAAATCCATATATTCCTCCCTAAATCTATATAATTTATAATACCTCTATCCAAGTCTCTAAGTCAATGTATTTAACACTAACTTTTTTAACTTTTTTAATTAACTTTGTTCTAAAATTATATTTTTACTTTTAAGTAATCTGTTTTTAAAGTATACTCAAATCAAAATAAACAAAATAAAGGGGAGAGTATTTATGGAACTTATCAATAACTTAGTAAAAAATTTTAAAAAAGAATTTAAAAAAGATGAGAAAACTTCAGTTGAAGTTTTCTTTGCACCAGGTAGAGTTAATCTAATTGGAGAACATATTGATTATAATGGTGGTAAAGTTTTCCCATGTGCTTTAGATTTTGGTACTTATGCTGTTGTAACTAAGAGAGAGGATAAAATTTTTAAAATGTATTCTGAAAATTTTAAAGAGTTAGGAATTATTGACTTTTCTTTAGATTCTTTAATATATGACAAAAAAGATGATTGGGCTAATTATCCAAAAGGTGTTGTAAAAACTTTTTTAGATTCTGATTTTAATATAAATAGTGGATTTGATGTTTTATTCTTTGGAAATATTCCAAACGGTGCAGGTTTATCATCTTCTGCTTCTATTGAAGTTTTAACATCAGTTATTCTTAAATCTCTATTTAATTTAAATATTAATATGGTTGATATGGTTAAATTAAGTCAAAAAACAGAGAACGAATTTATTGGTGTTAATTGTGGTATTATGGATCAATTTTCTATTGGAATGGGTAAGAAAGATCACGCTATACTTTTAGACTGTAATACGCTTGAATATTCTTATGCTCCATTTATTTTAAATAATGCGTCTATTATTATTGCAAATACAAATAAAAGAAGAGGTCTTGGTGAATCTAAATATAATGAAAGAAGAGCTTCTTGTGAAAACGCACTAAAAGATTTAAAAGATAATGGTATTAACATTAATACTCTTTGTGATATGGATTCAGAAAAATTTGAAAATACAAAACATTTCATAAACTCTGAAGAAGCTATACCTAGAGTTAGACATGCTGTTACTGAAAATGAAAGAGTTTTAAAAGCTATGAAATATTTAAAAGACGGAGATATCTTAACTTTTGGAAAACTTATGAATGATTCTCACAAATCTTTAAAAGATGATTATGAAGTTACTGGTCTTGAACTTGATAGTTTAGTTGAAGCAGCTTGGGAAGAAGAGGGAACTATCGGTTCTAGAATGACTGGTGCAGGATTTGGTGGTTGTACTGTATCTTTAGTAAAAAATGATTGTATTGAAAAATTTATTGAAAATGTTGGTAAAAAATACAAAGAAAAAACGGGTCTAGAAGCTACATTCTATATTGGTAATCCAGGAGATGGAGCTAAAAAGTTAGGTGATTTTTAATGATTAACTCTTTAATACAAGAACTACTAAATTATGGCTTACAAAAAGAACTAATCGATTCATGTGAAGAAATTTACTCTAGAAATCTTTTACTCGATGTTTTAAATTTAAAAGAGTGGAAAAAAGAAGAACCTAAAACAGGAAGAGATATTGAAATTATACTTCTAGATATTTGTCACTGGGCTATTGAAAATAATTTGATTAATGACTCTCCGTCTGAAATGGAACTTTTAGATACTAAGTTAATGAACTGTATTACTCCAAGACCAAAAGAAGTTATTAATAAGTTTAATAATGATTTTAAAATTTCACCTGAAAAAGCAACAGCTAACTATTATGAATTTTCAAAAAATACCAATTATATTAGAGACGCTAGAATTAAAAGAAATTTACATTGGTTTTCAAATACTCCCTACGGCGATTTAGAAATAACTATTAATTTGGCTAAACCTGAAAAAGATCCTAAAGATATTGAAAGAGAAAAAAATATGCCTAAATCTTCTTATCCTAGTTGTCTTTTATGTTTAGATAATGTAGGATACAGTGGCAGATTAAATCATCCAGCTAGACAAACACATAGAGTTATTCCTATGAATTTAAAGTCTGAAAATTGGTATTTTCAATTTTCTCCATATGTTTATTATAATGAACACTCTATAGTTTTTTGTGAAGATCACAGACCTATGAAAATGGGCAAAGATACTTTTGATAGACTTTTAGAATTTATTGAAATCTTTCCACATTATTGTATTGGTTCTAATGCTGATTTACCTATAGTTGGAGGATCAATTTTATCTCATGATCATTACCAAGCTGGAAAGCATACATTCCCAATGGAAAAAGCTCCAATCGAAAATAAATTTCAAATGAAAGCTTTTCCTGAAGTTAGTTGCGGAACCATTAAATGGCCTATGTCTGTTATTAGAATATCTTCAAAAAATAAAGAAACTCTATCTAAAGCAGCTGAATATATTTTTGAAAAATGGAAAAATTATAGTGACGAAACTGTTGATATTATAGCTTATTCTGAAGGTGTTCCTCACAATACCGTTACTCCTATTGCTAGAAAAGTAGGTGCTGAATATCAAATAGATTTAGCTTTAAGAAATAACAGAACCTCTGATGAGCATCCTATGGGAATATTCCATCCTCATTCTGAAGTTCATAACATAAAAAAAGAAAATATAGGACTTATTGAAGTTATGGGACTTGCTATTTTACCTGGAAGACTTCAAGAAGAAATGATTCTTTTAGAAAAAGAATTACAAAATCCAAATTGGCAAATTACTTTAAAAGAGAATCCTACTCTTGGTAAACATTATGATTGGATTAAAAATATAGTGTCAAAAAGAGATGATATTGTAACATTAGATATTTTAAAAGAAGAGATAGGAAAAACTTTCTCTACAGTTTTAGAGCATGCTGGGGTCTTCAAAAGAGATGATACTGGAAAAAAAGCTTTTAAAAACTTCACAGACACATTATAATATTTTATATAACTATTATAATGAGGATGATATGAATAATTCAAATAAAAAATGGTACGTTTATATTCTAAGATGTGAAAACAACTCTTTATATACGGGTATTACAACAAATGTTACAAAGCGATTTCAACAACATATTAGTGGAAAAGGAGCTAAATATACAAAAATTTATAAACCTACAAAAATTGAGGTTGTTTTTATTAAAGAAAATAGATCTGAAGCATCCAAAGAGGAAATTCGAATTAAAAAACTAACTAAGTTAGAAAAAGAGAGATTGTGTAAAAATATATTTAATGATATACTCAAAACAAATAATTAACTAGGGGGCGTTTTAATGTTAGAAACCTTTTTTTCAGAGATTTCTTTAATTAACTTTATGTTTTTAGCTTCAGCTTGCTTCTGTGCAGCATTTGTTGATGCTATTGCTGGTGGAGGTGGATTAATTAGCTTACCAGCTTTTTTAGCTGCAGGATTAGATCCTCATATGGCACTTGGAACAAATAAACTAGCAGCTTTTTTTTCAAGTAGTGGTAGTGCTTTTAAGTTTGCTCGTTCAGGAAAAATAAATTGGGATTTAATAAAATACCTAATTCCTTTTTCCTTCATTGGAGCTATTTTAGGAGTTAAAGCAGTTATTTTGATTGATTCAAAATATCTATATCCTATTGCATTCTTTTTACTAGTTTTCGTTCTTATTTATACTTTAAAAAATAAAAAGATATATGGTCTTGATAATATGGAGGTTAGTTTTGGAAATATGGATTTTGATGAACAGAAGGGGAATTATTCGGTTTACGAAAATATGATGGAGACTCTTAGAAGTTTTGATTATGATAAATTGAAAGAGGAACAGAAAATCTGTTATGATCTTGCAGAGTACATGATGAAACTAAATCTGGAATCGTCAAAATATCCGGACTTTGAGGAGTATTTAAGTGAGACTTCGGGTGTCCAGGCACAGCTTCCTGTTTTGCTTGTTGAATATAATTTTTATACGGAAAATGATATTAAAGATTACATAAAGCTGTTAAATCTTATTCCAGAGTATTTTAATAATGTCATTAAATATGAAAAATATAAGGCAAGTAAGGGAACTTTTATGAGTGATACTTGTGTGAATCTGGTGATAAAACAGTGTAATGCGTTTGTTAAAAATCCGGATAAAAATTATCTTATTACGACTTTTGAAAAGAGAATATCAGGATTTGCCAATATAAATGATACTGATAAACAAAATTATATTGCTAAAAATAGAGATGCTGTACTTAATAAAGTTATCCCAGCATACAAAAATCTTGTATTTGGATTGGAGTCACTTAAGGGTAATGGAAAGAATAATGGAGGTCTTTGCGGTTTTAAAAATGGTAAAAAGTATTATGAATATCTTGTAAGGCGAAAGACGGGGTCTGACAGAAGCATTAAAGAAATGGAAATACTAATAGATAAGGAATTGAAGCAGGCACAGAAGAAAATTTCGGAGATAATTGCAAAAGATTCAAAGATTTATGATAGTGCCGTAAATGTAAAGTATAAATATACTGAGCCAAATGAAGTTATAAAACATTTAAAGAGTGCAATGAAAGAGGATTTTCCGTCACTTTCCGATGACATAAAGTGTCAGGTAAAGTATGTTGACCATTCTCTTGAAGAAAGTCTAAGTCCCGCTTTTTATCTGACACCTGCGATAGATAATTATAATAATAATGTGGTTTATCTTAACGGAAATAAAAAATACGACCTTAGCAAAGCGTTTACAACAATAGCACATGAAAGTTATCCGGGACATTTGTACCAGAACTGCTTTTTCTATTCAAAATCACCGGTTCCTTTCAGAAGTGTTGTTAATATAAGATCGG
>OGWY01001400.1_pt1 | contig 19019 bp, 12 predicted proteins | sample 1576121 | NCBI WGS metagenome assembly OGWY01 (sample SAMEA3541543, study PRJEB24748) | human gut metagenome | biome: human gut; feature: human-associated habitat; material: faeces | place: China | collected 2012 | reverse complement strand
TATGAGCAAGCTCATGTGGATTTAGACCTTTTGACCCTGGCATCATCTTATATATCTTATCCATTTTTTACATATTTTACAAGTAAAAAAACCGCCCCGGCAGTTTTTCACTGCCGGGGACGATTTTCCGATGGTTATAAGTTCCGATCGGGCTGTCTTTATATCCGCTTTTCTATGTGCTTATTTTGTGATCTTAACGCCTGCTTTCTGTCCTTTTCCTTTCAGCAGTCTTTTGTAAGATCTCAGCTTCTTAGCCGGTACTTTGATCTTTGCTTTCGCATGGATACCCTTGAATGCTTTTTTGCCGACTTTCTTCAGAGAAGTGGATTTGATCGTGATGCTCTTCAGGTTTGTTGCTTTTTCAAACGCACTCTTGCCGATGGTCTGAACGTTTTTGCCGATCACAACTTTTTTCAGTTTCTTATCGCCCTTGAATGCTTTGTTTGCGATCGCAGTTACCTTGAAGGTGTATTTGCCGTTCGCACTCTTAACGGTTGCCGGAACAGTAAAGGCTGTCTTCTTGTTATTTCTCTTAACAAGTGTTACCGTACCACCCTTTGCTGCAGATTTTGTCACCTTGTAAGTAGCGTTTTTGTACTTGATCGTAGCACCTTTTGCCGGAACATCGTTGGCCGGAGTCGGGTTCGGTGTCGGGTTTGGTGTCGGGTTTGGTGTCGGTTCCGGCTTTGGTTCCGGCTTTGGTTCCGGGTTCGGTTCCGGTGTCGGATCAACGCCTTTTACAAGATTTGCTCTTGCCGTCTGCAGTTTTGCAAGTACTGCATTTACTTCTTCTCTGGTAGCTCCGTCTTTCTTTACAACTGCCTGAGCTGCTTTCAGAGCTGCTTCATATGCTGCATAAGAGCTTGCTGTGTACTCTGCTTTCTCGATGCTTTCTGCGACAGTAATCTCGCCCTGTACTTTTTCGATTGTTTCTTTATCTGCTACTTTTACTGTTGCATTCAGTTTGATCTTGTAAGTATTGGTCTCCTTACCATCTTCGGAGGTAACGATTACCTTTACAACGTCATCTTTATCAAATGGTACTACTGTTACCGATGCATTGTCTTTTGCAGTTGCTTCTACACGTGCTTTGTCTGCTCTGTCTACGTTTACGGTATAACCATCCAGTTTGCCTGCTGCAAAGCCGGCTACTGCTGTTCCGTTTACTTTCAGATCACTCAGTTTCGCTGTGCTGTTGGATGTATAACCGTTTGTGCTTGTCCAGATTTCCAGCTCAGTCAGACCAACATAGCCTGTTCCCTGCTGTTTCATGGTAAATCTCAGTGCTTTTGCTTTCTGGACATCTTCAAATACCAGTTCATTCTTCTGATTAGTTCTGTAATCTCCATGTGTAAATGCAACTTCTTTGAAGTTTTCACCATCTTCGGACACTGCGATGGTTACGCTTTCCGGTGCGGATACGAACGTATCACCGAAGAACCATGCATTGATGCTTGCCAGTTCGTAAACTTCATCCCATGTAAACGTAATAACCGGTGAAGAGTTCAGCAGATGGTCGTTCCAGTTTGTCCAGCGCATGTTCGGCTTATCCAGAACATTGTTTGTACCATCTACGATAGAGAGCAGGTTATCTGCAGGGTCACCACAGCTCTCTGTCAGAGTCTTATATTTCGGTGCTACGTTGACTGCTTCTTTTACTTCGCCTTCTGCGACACGTACGGTTGCCGTTGCGGTCATCTCTGTGCCGTCTACGTCAACTTTACCGTTTACTTTTACAACATCGCCGACGTTTGCCAGATCCGTTGCTTTGATAGACTCCCAGGTAACTGCATATGCACCATAGCTTGTGCCATCCGGAAGGATACCGGCTACAGTTGAAGGCAGGGTCGGAACCAGATTTTTTACGGTTGCTCTTGTGTAGTTCTGTACTGCCACGATGATCGGTTTTACATGAAGGTTTGCAGATACTGCTACTTCTTCGTTTCCAACTTTCAGTGTTCCTTTCAGTTCTTTTTCGCCAGGAGTGTTGTACATCTCATCTGTCAGATTCCAGGTGATCGTACCTTCCTGTGTGGAATCATCACTCATGATACCGGTTACGGCTGTCTGAAGCTGTGGTTTAGTTCCCATGGTAACGGTGTATTCTGATTTGACCTTGTAATCTTTCAGGAATACTTCACCTTTTTTGTCACCTACCGTATTTACAAATACAGAATCCCCTTTCAGACCTGCGGATTCTGCTTTCAGTACGAAACCGCCTGCACCTTCTGTGCTGCGTACGATAACGAGTGCTTTTCCGCTGAATGCCTTGATGTTTGCGGTCTTGTCGCTTGTCAGAACGGATTTCTGCTGGAATTTATCTACGGTAGATGGATTTCCGTTATCCACACCAACGATGGTTCCGTTACCTGTCAAAGTAAAGCGGATGCTGTTGTCTGCGGAGCTTACAAAACGTCCGTCTTTGTCATTTACATCAATATCGATGTAGCTTAAACTGCTTCCGTCAGCCTGAATTTCTGTCTTCTCTGCAGTAACTGCAAGGCTGCTGCCTTTGTCGCTGTTTGTCGTAACGGAAGCAGAACCAAGGGTGTCTTTGATCTCGTTCCCACTTTCATCATAGGCTTTTGCACTGAGCGTACCTTCTGCATATTTTACGTTGAACTGGATAGCCTGAGCTTTCCACTGATGTGATTCGTTGACTGCTGTACACTGATCTGCATCGTTTGATACATTGCTGTAAGTAGCCCATTCATGACCGGCTGCTGTTGTGATCGGGGTTCTTGTGGAAGTACCGATCAGCTTGTCGTTCAAGTAGAGTTCTACTTTTGCTGCGTTTGAATAAACGTATACCGGTACTTTGCCGCCGGAGATGCTTAAGTCTTCTGCATTCCAGCTCTGCGGTACGACATGCAGTGTCTTTTTATCCTCTCTCCACTGGCTGGTGTAGAAATAGAAAGAATCTTTCTCAAAGCCTGCGGTGTCGATCACACCAAAGTAAGAGGAGTTCGGTACTGCCAGTTTATCACCGCTGACACTTCCTTTATCCGTTCCGTTCCACGGTGTCGGCTCGCCGATGTAGTCAAATCCGGTCCAGATAAACTCACCGGATACAAAGTCATCTTTGATCGTGTACCACCAGGACTCACGTGCTGTGTTGCCCCAGGATACGGCGTTGGTATCGTATGCCGTACACTGATAGTCACCTTTCTTGTTGTACTGAGACAGTGTATTGTAGATACCACGGCTGTTGCTTGGAGAAGCTGACTCTGTAGCAATGATCTTCCAGTCCGGATGTGTCTTATGGATACCTGCCATAGATCCCATAGAATAGTTGGCTCCTGCAAGTCCCTCACCGTTCTTCGCCAGAACAGTAGATACTTTGTTACGGAACTCCTGTGTATTGGCATTCTGAAGACCATTTGGATTGTTATCACCAACTGTGATCGGTCTTGTCTTATCGATTGCTTCGATGTAGCTCTTCATGTTCTTTGCGTACTGCTCGTACTGGCTGGAATCGGTAACACCGAAGTTCAGCTCATTTCCGATATCCCAGATGATAACGGACGGATCGTTTTTATCACGTTCAATATTGGATTCCAGAATAAATTTGTACCAGGTATCGCCTGTCGTTGCACCAAGCAGCTTGTTGTCTGCACTGATGGTCTGGTTGAAGTGTGTGCTGAAGTCCTGGCTGTTGCCGTTTTTCGGGAATGCCCATCCGTCAAACGTCTCATCCATAACCATCATACCCAGCTCGTTGCATGCTTCAAGCAGTACAGAAGACGGTGTGTTGTGAGAGGTACGGATCGCATTACATCCCATTTCTTTGAGCTTTTTAACCTGACGGTATACTGCATCACGTTCTGATGCGGCTCCGAGTGCACCCTGGTCATGGTGCATACATACACCTTTGAGTTTTACATTTTTGCCGTTCAGGCTGAAACCGGTATTTGCATCAAAATTGATGTAACGGAAACCGTAGGTTGTCTTGTAAGTGTCTTTTACTTTTCCGTCTACCAGAACTTCGGTCTGTACATAGTACAGGTTCGGATTTTCTGTGCTCCACAGTGCCGGTTTGTTTACTTTCAGGGTCTGTTCTTTTTCTGCTGTGCTGTTTGCTGCCAGTGTCACATCTGTGGTCACTGCCTTGGAAACTGCTTTGCCCTCTGCATCCAGGACTGTTGTGCGGATCTGGGCTGCTGCCTGTGCACTGCTGTCATTCTGGACATCGGTCTGTACTTTAACGGTAACATCGCCGTCTTTTTCTGTCGCCAGATTTGGTGTAGTCACGTATGTGCCGTTTCTGGAAACATGAACGGCATCGGTAACGATCAGCTCTACGTCACGGTAGATACCGGATCCTGAATACCAGCGGCTGGATGGAGTCTGATGTACCACTTTTACGCTGATCACGTTCTCTGTAGTGCCGTCGCAGGTCAGATATTTTGAAATATCAAATGCAAAATCATTATATCCATAATGGTTTTCTCCTACTTTTGTGCCATTTACATATACATATGTATGATTATAAGAGCCGTCAAAGTTCAGGACAACACTCTTGCCTGCGTAATCACTCGGCAGGGTAAAGCTCTTGCGGTACCATCCTGTACCACCCGGCATGAATCCGGACTCTGCTTCGTTGGAGTTGGACGGCTTCTGTGCGATACTGAAGTCGTGCGGAAGATTTAAGTCTCCCCATTCATCTGCCTTGGAATCATCGTAATCCTTTGCTTCTGCACCGGTCACATCTCCAAAGTGGAACTTCCAGCCTTTGTTGAAATTGATTTCTCTGCTTTCAGATGTCTCTACGCCGGCTTCTGCCAGAGCAGACTGTACCATAGCATCATCAACCGGTGATGCCATAACCGGAACGCTGATGCCGGACATAACCATAGCGGTTGCCATCAGTACAGAAAACAACTGTTTGCTGCTTTTTCTTCTCATGCTTTTCCTCCTTAACTGACTAAAAGTGGGGATATTCCCCTCCGAAATCTCCCCAAGTTGTTCAGTAATACGATTTTTCGATTCGCATCACTGAAAATATTCAGTATTATCATACAATAAAACCCACACTACGTCAAGGTTTTCGAGGCGAACTTACCATAATATTCCGTACGTTTCAAAATATTCAGTAAACAAATAATGCAAAATGGATATAGCTTCTTTTTAAGAGAAAATTGAGGGAATTGTAGATTATTATCAAGAAATATGCAAAGTATAGATAAGCAAAATAGACAGGACGTCATAACATCAGAAAGTAAATCCTTACACCTTGCGGTAATTTTGAAAGCCTGAGAAATGTATATGCTGGACAGAAAAAAGGCAGCTGCACAGTGACGGTAGCAAGGTTCCGTCGTGAGGTTTGTGTCTAGTTTCCGCCGCCGAGCGGTGTCTGAGCAGCGAAGCTGCGAGTTCCAGCGAACGGCGGATCATAGACGGCACAAACCGAACAGGAAACGATGCGTGTCACGTGCTCTGCCTTTTTACGTCCAGCATGATAATTATTCTGTTGCAGCTGCACTCTCTGTCTCACTTGCAGCCTCGGTTGCCTCTGTGCTTCCGGCATCTTCGGTACTTTCTGTACTTTCCGTTCCGGTCTCGCTCTGAGCCTCGGTTGCCATCTGGTAAATATCATGGAAGGTGATCTCTTTTAACAGAGCATCATCCTGTGTGTAGTCTGCTGCACTTTCCCATGCATCGTAGACTTCGCTGAATTTGCTGCTCTTTCTTTCGTTGATGATCCGTTCCTTTTTGCTTGCAGTTGCATCCGGATCATAGGTTGCTTTCATCTGGATGACATAATATCCTGCATCTGTGGTGATCACTTCATCTGCCACTTCGCCGTCTTTCAGTTTATCTGCCGCATTGCGGATCGCTTCATCCAGGGTGTAACTTTCATCATTATCACCATAAGAGGTGCTGCTCACGGTCTTGGTGTCATCGACATCTTTGACTGCATCTTCCATGCTCTTGCCGCCTGCTGCTGCATCACGTACTTTCTGTGCATTTGCAAGCAAAGCTGCTTTCTCATCATCCGTCAGTACCACTTTATTGCCATCCGAATCGGTCGTATCTGCAGTGCTAAATACCACGTAATTGATTGTTTTCTGGGCTGCTTCGTCATCAGTTACGTTGGTATCAACATCTGCAACGATCGCATTTGACATTTTATTGCGGATCGTGTACAGTTCCAGAACACGTGCCACACGTTCTTTTGTCGCACCCATGGATTTCAGGGTTGCCTGGTCGTTGTCATCCATAAACTGCTGTGCAGCTTCATCGATCTTCTTTTTGTCATCGTCTGTCAGGCTCACATTATACTCGTCCTGATGCTGTTCGAGGATCAGCATCTGTTTGAGGGTATCCATCATCGTGCTCTTTGTGGAATCGCCGTACTGTGACCACAGATTATCTCCAAGATAAGCTCCGTAAAATGCCTGCATCTGTGCCTGGCTATAACGAAGCATGATATTTGCCACTGCATATTCTGTTTTCTGTCCGTCCAATGTAATGATCGCCTTACCTGAATTTCCACTGCATCCGGTCAGCATCCCTGCTGTCAGCGTAAAGCACAGTCCTGCGACTGCCAGTCTGTTTTTCATTGTTTTTTTCACTGTCTTTTCCTCCTGATCAACTGGTGCCATTCATTCAAGAATACCTCCGGCATCCGACCACAAAAAATCCTCTTTCAGGCACCATACTGTCTGCTATTATATCCTTTTTCACCCGGTACGTCAATTGCCATCCGATATTCTAAAACATTCCTGACATTTTTATTTCAAGGAGCTTATCATACATCACATGCCAGATTTTTTATCATCTTTTCCGTCAGGCTGCGTACCAGTGTCAGCACATCCTCATTATCTTTTCCGTTTTTACGCGGCTTCATATAAATAAAGTAAGGATTGGTATCTATGACAAATTTCATTTTCCCTTTGCTCTCTTTTACCAGAAGCTCGATCCCTGCCGGATCTGCCTTTGCCCGCTCAAACATGGTAAAGCGGATCTGGTCGCCTTTCTGTGCGATCTCGGTCAGCCATGCCCGGTGTGCCATCGCTTTTAAATTTGCCACAGCAAGCAGGTTCTGCACCGCTTTTGGCGGCTCTCCGAAACGATCCATCAGTTCTTCGAGCATATCATCGTATTCTTCTTCGCTCTCGATTGTGGCGATGCGTTTATAGACATCCAGCTTCTGGAATTCATTCTTAATATAACGTTCCGGGATAAAAGCATCAATATCCAGATCGATGACGGTATCAAATTCTTCTTCCGGCTGCGTCTCACCTTTGAGTTCTTTTACGGACTCATTGAGCATTTTGCAGTAAAGATCGTAGCCGACTGCCTCCATATGGCCGTGCTGCTCTGCCCCGAGGAGATTGCCGGCACCACGGATCTCAAGATCACGCATGGCGATCTTGAAGCCACTGCCAAGATCGGTAAATTCCCGGATCGCATGGAGACGTTTTTCCGCCACTTCCCGCAGCATTTTGTTTCTGCGGTACATCAGAAAGGCATACGCCGTCCGGTTCGAACGTCCGACACGCCCGCGGAGCTGATAAAGCTGCGACAGTCCAAGATTATCCGCGTCATGGATGATCATCGTGTTGACATTGGAAATATCCAGTCCGGTCTCTATGATCGTCGTGGATACCAGCACATCAATCTCACCATTGATAAAGTCATACATGATCTTTTCCAGTTCACGCTCTTTCATCTGCCCATGTGCAAATGCCACTCTGGCTTCCGGCACAAGCGATGCGATCTTATTTGCCGTCTCTACGATCGTGTTGACACGATTATAGACATAGTAGACCTGTCCGCCCCGTGCCAGTTCCCGGCTGATCGCTTCCCGCACCATCTCTTCGTTGTATTCCATGACATATGTCTGGATCGGCACACGCTCCATCGGTGCTTCCTCCAGAACGCTCATATCGCGGATCCCAACCAGGCTCATATGCAGCGTCCGTGGGATCGGCGTTGCCGTCAGGGTCAGTACATCGATGTTTTCCCGCAGCTTTTTGATCTTTTCTTTGTGCGTGACACCGAAACGCTGCTCCTCGTCGATGATCAGAAGACCGAGATCTTTGAACTGCACATCTTTTGAGAGCACCCGATGCGTGCCGATCACAATGTCAACCAGTCCTTTTTTGAGGTCTTCCAGCGTTTTTTTCTGTTCTGCTGCCGTGCGGAAACGGCAGAGCAGATCCACACGCACCGGATAATCTTTCATCCTCTGGACGAAATTATTATAATGCTGCTGGGCAAGGATGGTCGTCGGCACCAGAAATACCACCTGTTTGCTCTCCTGTGCCGCCTTGAACGCCGCACGGATCGCCACTTCCGTCTTGCCATATCCGACATCGCCGCAGATCAGGCGATCCATGATCTTATTGCTCTCCATATCGTGTTTCACCGCTTCGATCGCCTCCAGCTGATCGTCCGTCTCATCAAACGGAAACGTCTCTTCGAACTCTTTCTGCCAGATCGTGTCCTCTCCATAGCAGAATCCCTCTTCCCGCTGTCTCGCCGCATAAAGCTGCACCAGATCTTTTGCAATATTTTTAACTGCACTGCGTACTCTTGTCTTGGTACGTCCCCACTCCTGCGTCCCCAGTTTGTTCAGTTTCGGGCGTTTTGCCTGCGAATCTGCATATTTCTGGATGACATCGAGCTGCGTTGCCGGCACATAAAGGTTGCTTCCGCCGGCATACTCCACCTTCATGTAATCTTTTGTGACTTTATCGACTTCTATTTTTTCAATCCCGCGGTAAATGCCGAGTCCGTGGTTTTCATGCACCACGTAATCGCCAACAGAAAGCTCTGAAAAACTGTGGATCGTCTTACCTTCGTAATGTCTGATCTTTTTGCGTTTTTTCTTTTCTTTGCCGAAAATATCGCTCTCCGAGATCACCAGGAACTTGATCAGCGGATACTCATACCCGCGGTGGGCACTTCCGTAAAGCAGCATGATCTCGCCTCGCTGTACGATGCGGTCGGCATCTTCCGAATAAAATGCCCGCAGTTCATGATCACGAAGGTCCTCTGCCAGACGTTTCGCCCTGGTTCTGGATGCACACAGCAGGATCACGCGTTCTCCCTTTTTCTTCCACTGCTGCAGATCCTTCACCAGAAGTTCAAAGCTGTTGTTGTAGGTGTTGACACTGCGTACATCGATGCTGAAATGCTCCGCAAAATGCCACTGTGGTCCTGCCGCCTCCAGCATACACAGCCCCATGCAGCGATGTTTCTGCAATTTTTCGGATGCCATCTGGCTCTCACAGAGCAGGTTCATCTGTCCCGGCAGCACATACCCTTTTTCCAGTCGGTTTGTCATGCTCTCCCGGAACTCCTTTTCGATCGCCTGCGCTTCCTCCCAGAGGCGGTTCGGCTCATCTAACACTACCAGTGCCTCTTTCGGAAAATATTCCGCAAACGAAACCATCCGGTCATAAAAATAAGGAGCCAGACCATCGAGCACAGACATCTGCTTCCACTGCGTCAGACTCTGTTTTACTTCTTCTGCAAAAGCTTTCAGGCGTGCCGATTCTTCTGTTTTCCGTTCCTGAAAGAACTGATCTGCAAGCCTTTTCGCCTCTTTTTCCAGCACCGCAAGCCCTTTTTTGATCCGCCCGTCATCAGCAATAAATTCGCCCGCCGGATAAATGCGGATTCGGTCCAGATTTTCAATGGAACGCTGACTTTCCACATCAAAACTGCGGATGGAGTCAATCTCATCGCCCCACAGCTCGATGCGGACCGGATTTTCTTCGGTCAGCGGAAAAATGTCGAGAATACCACCTCGCACGGCAAACTGCCCGCTTCCTTCGACCTGTCCCACCCGCTCGTAGCCCATGGCTGTCAGTTTCTTTTTCCAGAGCTCCATGTCAAATTCCGAATCGCTCTCTACCGTCTCGACCTGCTTTTGAAAAACTTCCGGCGGCAGAAGATGATCCATGATACCGCCCATGGTCGTGACGATGGTCACTTCCTCTTCTTCCATCAGTTTCTGCAGTACACGGATCCGCTGCTGTACCAGAAGATTGCTCTGCACATCGGCACTGTAAAAGATCAGATCTTTTGCCGGGTAAAACAGCACATTTTTATCAAACAGGCGATAATTTTCACACAGTTCTTTTGCACGCAGTTCACTGTATGTGACGATCAGTTTCTTTTTTGCCGCCCCTGCTGCATAGATAAAGTGTGCTTTCTGGGCATCGATACATCCTGTCACCTGGATTGACTGCTTTTTCAGTGCCTGCTGTATTTTCTGAAATTCTTCAAGCTCCTGAAGCGGTTCTGTAAAAGCTCTCATCCGTCTGCTACCTCCCATTCAAACCCCTGTCTATTTCTCTGTCTTCTTGTTAAACTGGTTCATCGCATGTTCCATGGTGTCATTCATCATGCAGATGGCTGCTTCTCCGGCCCGCTCAAAAGCTTCCTCCATCAGCACTCTTTCATCCTTTGGAAAACGACTCAGCACATAGTCTGCCAGATCATATCCTTTTGGTTTTTCACCGACTCCGACCTTCACCCGTTTAAAAACCTGGGTGCCAAGATGTGCGATGATGTTTTTGATGCCATTGTGGCCGCCGGCACTTCCTTTTGGACGGATGCGGAGCTGTCCCGGCTCCAGGCTGATGTCATCGTAAATGACGATCAGTTCTTCTTCCGGATCGATCTTATAGAAATCAACCAGTTCCCGCACACTCTCGCCGCTCAAGTTCATAAAAGTCTGCGGTTTGGCAAGCACCACTTTCTGACCTTCGATCATGCCTTTTCCGCAGAGTGCTTTGTGTTTTTTTGTATCCACGCTGATATTATACTTGTCTGCTAATATATCTATCGTGTCAAACCCCACATTATGTCTGGTCTGTGCATACTGTTTGCCAGGATTTCCAAGTCCTGCGATTATATACATATCCTTACCTCCAACGACAATTTTGCCCGCCTTTTCCTGTGGGGGTATCCCACTTTCAAAAGCCGGGCTTTTTACCTGTTTTGTTTTTTCTTTTTACCAGCACATCATACTCTAAATCCGCTCTTTTTTCAAGTCCGTCTCCGGATTTCACATTTTTTACACAAGTGGCAGCGAAAACCAGAAACATACTCCGTTTTCTCTGTTATCCACGCCATAAGTCCCTCCGTGCATCGTGATCACGGTCTTTACAATATAAAGTCCGAGTCCGCTGTGCCCTGTCTGTTCTTCTCCCTGGTAATATTTTTCCCAGATTTTTCTTTTTTCTTCGTCTGTGAGCGGTTCACTGTCATTGTAAACAGCAAAAACAGCTTTACCGTCTTTCTTTGCCAGAGAAATTTTCATGTGCCTTCCCTCGCCGCAATGTGCAAAAGCATTCATGATATAGTTTCCCGCTGCCTGCTCAATGTATTCACGGTTTCCGAGGATCCTGCAGTCCTTTTCGATCTCGCTTGCGATCTTCAGATTCTTTTTGTGAAACAGTGCATCGTATTTCAGCATCATATATTCTACTGTTTCTGATAAATTCAGACGTTGCTTCTCCAAATTTTCCAGTTCATGCTCCATAGAAGAAATATTCAGCAGATTTCCAACCATATCACTCATCTTCTGCACTTCTTCACGGATCGACGAAAAATAATAATCCTGATCCACCTTATCTCCCATCGCCTGCAAAAGCTCAATCTGTCCGGAAATGACCGCCAGCGGTGTCTTCAGCTCATGTGTGACATTTGCCGTGAAATCGTTCCGCATTTTATTGAAACGTTCCAGTGCATCCTTGCTTCTTTCCAGTTTCTGGATATAATCCTGCATCTCATCTGCCATCGTATTGAAATTATGTGCCAGAACACTGATCTCCTGATACGTTCCGTAATTTTTTGCCCGCACGGAAAAATCACGCTCAGTCAGTTTCTGCGAAACACCGGAAAGTTCTTCGATTGGCTTTGCAATCCTTCGCGACTGCCAGTACATAAATGCACAACCGCTCAGAAGGGAAAAAACAACCACGAACAGCAAAAATTTCTCGGTATAGAACAGGGCACTGTAGACTTTCTGTACATTTTCCTTCACACACACAAAATAACGCTCATCGCCCTGTTTCAGCCTTCCAAATAACCATAACGTTTCTTTTCCTCTTGCATTCCAGAACTGTACTTTTGGATCTTTTTCAAAAAATTTGCGGTATACAACAATATTGCGATGCACCTGTCTTTCATCTCGATACGGAGTATCCTGTGAAGGCCCGGTTGTATAAACCGGATCCATCTCTTTATTTGCTATGGTAAATGTCAGATTCTGCCCTTCATAGCTTTTCAATGTTTCCATCTCTTCATCGCCGATCTCTGACAGATCCATGCGTTTTACTTCTTCGTATGCTTTTTCGATCACCCGGCTCTTCTGCTGCCGGTAATAAGCCGGTGCAAACATATTATAAAGAAGCACACTTCCTCCGACCACGATCAGAAGAAACATCAGCTCCATCAATAGCATACTTGCCCTAAGCTTCTGCTGTTTCATTTTCCTCTCCTTCAAATATATAACCGACACCATACACCGAACGTATATAACTTCCATACGGTGCAATCTTCCTGCGAAGCTGTTTTACCAGAGTATCTACCGTACGCGTATCTCCGCTGTAATCATATCCCCATACCGATTCCAGGATGCTGTCCCTTGTCATAACGACATTTTTATTCTTGATCAGATAACTTAAAAGTTCATACTCTTTCGGTGTTGTCTCGATCGCCTTTTCATCCACATACACTCTCCAGGTATCCGGCTCCACCGCGATGTGTCCGACTTCCACCCTCTCTTTCTGTTTTCCGGCACGTTTCAGGATTGCCTCAATATGAACCTTGACGATCGCCAGTGCATAAGGTTTCGTGATATAATCATCCGCCCCGTTTGCAAAGTTCAGAAGCTGATCGTGGATCGAGTCCCTTGCTGTCACCATGATCACCGGTGTATTGGATTTTTTGCGAACCTCCTTGAGGATCTCACTGCCATCCATACCCGGCAGCATGATATCCAGCAGGATCAGATCCACTTCATGCATATGGTCATAAAACATCGACAGCCCTTCCAGTCCGTTCAGTGCACGCAGCACACGGTATCCGTTCAACTCCAGATATTCTGCAAGTGTCCTGGATAATTTTTCTTCATCTTCGATCAATAATATGACATTTTTGTTCACGGATATGCTCCCCTTTCCTGATTTCAGATTTTTTCCTGTTCCCCTGTTTTCGTCATTTTTGCATCTTTTATTATTTTCGAGTTTACGCAAGAATTGTGATATAATTGTGAAAAAAGTGCTTCCATCCGGTATCAGCTATCGGATAAAAGCACTTTTCGTCCCCATTTTATTATATCGTGTTTAAACCGGATATCCGATCCCCACACCTGTTTTTGCTAAATTAAAAAATACCTTACAGCACATATCTCTCGTTTTTCTCGATCACGATCTTGACGCCGTCCTCGCCGACATGGTAAGAATTTGCACGGATCGTATCACGGCTCTCTACGATACAGTTCTCGATGTGTGTGTTGTCTCCAAGATAGACATCGTTCAAAATAATCGAATTCTTGATCACGCAGTTTTCTCCGACGAAAACTTTCTTAAACAGAACAGAATTCTCCACATAACCATTGATAATACAGCCGTTTGAAATAAGACTGTTCTTCACTTCACAACCCGGGTTGTATTTTGCCGGCGGATTGTCATCTACTTTTGAATATATATTCGGATACTGATGGAAGAAATAATCACGTACTTCCGGTTTCAGGAAATCCATATTTGTTTTATAATAAGAGTCTACGGATGCAATATTGCTCCAGTAATCTTTGATCTTATATCCATAGATACGTTTCAGATTTTTGTAACGAATCAGGATGTCTTTTACAAAATCGTGGCGGTCTTCCAGTGCACACCGCTCGATCAGCTCGATCAGCTGTCTTCTTCGAATTACATAGATACCGGTAGAAATGCAGTTGGAATTGCTTACCATCGGTTTCTCTTCGAATTCTTCGATCCGGCTGTCTTCATTCATCTTGATAACACCGAATCTTGTTGCGTCTTCTCCTCTTGGAAGGTCTTTACATACCACGGTGATATCTGCTTTTTTCTCGATATGATATTCCAGCACTTTGTTGTAATCCAGCTTGTATACACCATCACCGGAAGCAATGATCACATACGGCTCATGACATTTTTTCAGGAAATCCAGGTTCTGTGCGATCGCATCTGCAGTACCGCGGTACCAGAAACTGTTGTCCGCTGTTGTGGTCGGTGTAAATACAAACAGACCGCCCTGTTTACGTCCGAAATCCCACCATTTGGAAGAACTCAGATGCTCGTTTAAGGATCTTGCATTGTACTGTGTCAGCACTGCAACTTTCTGGATGGAAGAATTCGTCATGTTGCTCAGTGCAAAGTCGATTGCACGGAAACCACCCGCGATCGGCATGGCAGCAATCGCACGCTTCTGGGATAACTCTCTCATCCGGTGGTTATTTCCGCCTGCTAAAATAATACCTACTGCTCTCATGCCATATCACCTTCCTTTATAATAGATTCACCGCTCTCCAAAATACCATTTGGATAATCTTCTGCTGTGGTAATTCCTGAAACCGCTGTATTCTTTCCTATCTTAACACCGGCAGGGATGGCGGATTTCTCGCCGATAACAGCCAGTCCGAAGGCATATACAGCAGGTTTGAACTTGTTCGGTGCTTCTTCTCCGATACCGATCTCTACGTCATTGCCAACCGTAACACCTTCTGCAATAATGCTTCGGTCTACCGTTACGTTCTCACCGATCGTCGTGCCTCGCATAATAATAGAATCACGCACAACCGCACCTTTTTTGATCGTAACGCCAGGTCCGATCACAGCATTATGTACTTCACCGTAAATCTCGGTACCGTCTCCGACGATACATTTATCCACTTTTGCATCTGCTGAAATATACTGCGGTGCAATGATCTCGCTGGATGTATAAATCTTCCAGAACTCTTCGTAAAGATTGAACTCCGGAATGATATCGATCAGTTCCATATTTGCTTCCCAGTAAGAACCAAGTGTTCCAACGTCTTTCCAGTAACCGTTGAACTCGTAGGCAGCCATGCGGTCTCCACGCTCTTTGAGCCATGGGATGATGTGCTTGCCAAAGTCACAGTTGCTCTGGTCTTTCAGTGCGATCAAAGATTCTCTCAATGCTTTCCATGAGAAAATATAGATACCCATGGATGCAAGATTGCTCTTTGGCTCTGCCGGCTTTTCCTGAAAATCTGTAATGACGTTGTTTTCGTCTGTGACAACGATACCAAAACGGCTTGCTTCTTCCAGTGGAACAGGCATAACTGCAATCGTTACATCTGCGTTGGTTGCTTTGTGAAAATCAAGCATTACTTCGTAGTCCATCTTATAAATATGGTCACCTGACAGGATCAGGACATACTCCGGATTGTAAGTTTCCATATAATTCAAGTTCTGGTAAATGGCATTTGCTGTACCTGTGTACCATTCTGTCTTTGAACTCTTTTCATAAGGCGGAAGTACGGTAACGCCGCCGACATTGCGGTCAAGATCCCACGGAATACCGATCCCGATATGAGTGTTCAGTCTCAGCGGCTGATACTGTGTCAGGACTCCGACTGTGTCCACACCGGAATTGATACAGTTACTCAACGGAAAATCAATAATACGATATTTGCCGCCGAATGCTACCGCCGGCTTTGCCACTTTTGAAGTCAGGACACCGAGACGGCTTCCCTGTCCTCCGGCAAGCAGCATGGCTATCATTTCTTTTTTAATCACGCTATCACCTCTTAATATTATTTTCACATCAGGAACCATTTTCCCGTTCCCATGATGCCTGAAATGCATCATCTATGTTGTATTTTTTATTATATCACAGGTTTCTTAAATAGTGAACATTTTTTACAAATTTTTGAAAAAATTTTCCTGTTTTTTATTATAATTGCATTATGTCGATTTTTCTGCGAAAACTCTTTGAATTATCTGCCTAAAAACACGGTAAAAGTTATGCCGGATTTCCAATAAGCTCTTCCTTTTTTCCCAAAAAAAGTTTATACTAAAATCAGACTTTAACAACAAAGGAGACTACAACTATGTATCAGATAGATTTCAAGAAACCAATGCATATACATTTCATCGGCATCGGCGGCATCAGCATGAGCGGGCTTGCTTCTATATTATTGAACCAGCATTTCAAAGTATCCGGCTCCGATGCCCACGAATCCGAGCTCACAAAGCAGCTGGAAGCCGAAGGAGCCATTCTCTACTACGGTCAGCGTGCTTCCAACCTGGATGACACACCGGATCTGGTGGTCTACACAGCCGCCATCCACCCGGACAATCCGGAATATGCCGCTGCGGTAGCAAAACAGATCCCGATGCTCTCCCGTGCCGAACTGCTCGGCCAGATGATGCACAACTTCAAAACGCCGGTTGCCATTTCCGGAACGCACGGCAAAACGACAACCACCTCCATGGCTTCCTACATTTTCCTGGAAGCAGATATGGACCCGACCATCTCGGTCGGCGGTATCCTCGATGCGATCGGCGGCAATATCCGTGTCGGCGGTCATGACACGTTCCTGACCGAGGCCTGTGAGTACACGAACAGTTTTCTTCATTTCTTCCCGAAGATCAGCGTGATCTTAAATATCGATGCGGATCATCTGGATTTCTTCAAGGATCTTGATGATATCCGCCATTCTTTCCGCAAATTTGCCCAGCTGCTGCCGGACGACGGCACGTTGATCGTCAACAGTGAGATTGAACACCTGGATCAGCTGACAGAAGGACTGACCTGCAAGATCGTAACCTACGGTATGGACGCTTCCAGCGATTATTATGCTTCCAATATTACGTTTGACGAATTCGCACATCCGTCCTTTGACTGCTATAAAGGAGATACCCTGCTCGGTCATTTTGTGCTGCACGTTCCTGGTATCCACAATGTCAGCAATGCTCTGGCTTCCATCGCCCTGGCCGATCAGATGGGCGTTTCCATGGAACATACCCGTATCGGTCTTGAGAAATTCGGCGGCACCAAACGTCGTTTCGAGAAAAAAGGCGAGATCGGCGGCGTAACGATTATCGATGACTATGCTCACCATCCGACTGAGATCGAAGCTACACTCCACGCTGCACACAACTATCCGCACAAAAAGCTGTGGTGCGTATTCCAGCCGCATACTTATACAAGGACAAAAGCTCTGATGGATGACTTTGCAAAAGCTCTGACCCTTGCCGACCATGTCGTTCTGGCTGATATCTATGCTGCCAGAGAGACGGATACCCTCGGCATCAGCTCATCCATGCTGGCAGAGAAAGTGAACGCTCTTGGCGGCTGTGCGGATTATTTCGACTCCTTCGACAAGATTGAGACCTGTCTGCTCGAAAACTGCAAGCCGGGTGATGTCCTGATCACCATGGGTGCCGGCGATGTTGTCAAGATTGGTGAGAAACTGCTCGGAAAATAAAATCTGCACACGGTTTTCCGGTCTTGATTCCTTTGATCCACATGTTTCTGCACATTCTTTTTTTTGCAGAACATGTGGATTTTTCTGCCCTTATTTCCCTTATTCTCAATGCATCTCTTTTATGCTATACTAGTGGACAGAAATGTCGGGGAAAAGCCTTTTTTCCTCAACCGATGCCTGCGAATTGCTCCACAGGAGGGGAGTTACTTTATGAAAAATATACGTTTACATCATCCGTTTTCCAACAACATGACTGCCGTATCCAACTATTTTATCGATTACTATATGCCACAGGCCGGCGGAGAATACGTCAAGCTCTATCTCTGTCTGCTGCGTCATGCGGCGGACTATGGCAGTATTCCTCTGGAATCCATTGCGGAACTTTTTGATTATACCGAGCGGGACATCTACCGCGCCCTGCAGTACTGGGCAGACCAGCTGCATTTTTGTTTGCATTTGGATTGGTTATCTGCTGTTTTGCGGCAACGCGGGACGGGCTGGATAAAACGGTGCAGTGCGCCATTGATGGCAGCTGTGCGCCTGGCCTTTTCGCACTTGTCAGCATTCCCACAACCATTGGCTGTATTGGGGCGTTCCTGATCCTTTTGGCCGCGATTGCAACACCGATTGTCAAAACGCAGCAGATGCGCCAGTTCTGGTTTTATCTGATGTCCGGCGGCATCGTTTTAAAAATTGTCGTGATGGAAGTTGCGCGGTTCCTGCTCCGCTGAATATCGAGCTGTATCTTAAAGGAAAACGCACTGCATCTATTATCCCAAATTTGCTTTTTCTTATTTGAAAAACAGAAACGGAGATTTTTTTGAAACTGAAATTATTTGCACTGGAGCTTGTGGGCTGACCGGGAGGTCTGGCTGCATCCACAAGCCATTCCTCCCGAAGTTGCTTTACCACAAAACTTCAAGAGGATTACAACATGAACCGTGAAAACAAACGCAAAACTTTTGAAAAATGTTACTATAAAACCCATAATTGTACTGACAGCTTTACCTGCAAAGTCTGCGGTCGGTTGTGTACGCCGCAGGATGCGGGCAGTGGGCACCGCAACCATTGCCCCAACTGCCTGTCTAGTCTTCATATAGACGAAGAGCCTGGCGACCGCGCAGCCGACTGCGGCGGCATCATGGAGCCGATTGCCGTCTGGGTGCGCAAAGGCGGCGAATGGGCAATTATCCACCGCTGCAAACGCTGCGGTAAGCTCAATTCCAACCGGCTAGCTGCAGATGATAACCCCATGAAACTGATGAGCATTGCCATGAAGCCGCTTTGTGAGCCGCCATTCCCCTTGGAACGCATTGAAGAAATGACCGCCCTGATGGCTGGCGATGGGCGGATGGAATAACTGCTTTTGGTACGCTGCTCTATTCGTTAAAAAGTGTTTAATTTACGAAAAACGCAAGGAAACAATTGAGCTTGTCTTTGCAGGTGCAAAAGACAAGCACGCCATGCGCTATACCCACATGAGAGGCCTGACATGCGCTACGCAATGGGTGAGACTTAAGGCAGCACCGCACAATTCCCGCCTGACGGCTTAAGCACCGCTCCGGCGGCTGCG
>OGWY01001398.1_pt1 | contig 19026 bp, 19 predicted proteins | sample 1576121 | NCBI WGS metagenome assembly OGWY01 (sample SAMEA3541543, study PRJEB24748) | human gut metagenome | biome: human gut; feature: human-associated habitat; material: faeces | place: China | collected 2012 | reverse complement strand
AAGTGGATAATAATTATCATGCTGCTTATTGCGCTTACAATTGCTGTAGACGTGGCGGGCATGCACGAAAGACATATATACAAACTGGCGCATCAAAGATGGCCATGAGGAAAGGAAAAATATGGATATAAGCAACATTCCAAATGAATTTCATAATGAAATCATTGACAAAGACGGACAGAAAATAGTCTTTGATTTTCAGAATTTAGATAAATCCAAAGAAGAATATATCAGACTTACACAGGATGAATATAGCAAACTGAAAGAACATGCAGCAAAAAGAAAAAAGGTTAATAAGATTTATGGTATTCTTGGAATTATATTATTCATCCTTGGTATTATAATCGCATTTTGTTCTCATTTATGGTGGTCATTATTAATTTTATTTATAAGCTTTACATTTATAGTCCAAAGTAATATGGACTGTAGAACATGTTTCGATTATCGTTTTTATGGATATAGTAGTGTCGATTGGAAATATCTGGACGTAGGCATGAGTAATTCAGACATTATCAGCATTTTGGCATTAGAGAAAGAATTTGGGCTAATATCAGAAATCGCTGACATAGATACTGAATCTGCTTCAAAAATTGAAGTTAATAATGACCATATTGATTTCTTATACGTTGATTTGTCAAAAATACCGCATACAAGGTCATTCAATTTAAAAGGAATAGATGTGTATTATAAAAATATAGATTATATTCTGATACGCGATGAAACCACTGGATTAAGCATTACTCTTCCGCTTAAATATTCCGACAGATATAAAAAGCTGGTTGAGTAAGTATAGGAGAAAAATTCATGACAGATATTCAGAAAGAACTTAACAAAGCAGAGGAAATGCTTAAGGATACTATTAATGAAGAAATGGAGCTACTGACACTGGTACGAAATTTAAACACTTTAAAGCCTGTAAATGAAAAAACTTGGCACAAAATCACACTGACACCACTGCGCACATCGAAAGCCGTCATGAGCGCACTGACCAAATCAATATTCCCGGATGCTGAGGATATTATTGTCGGCTGCAATGCTGTGCAGTGTCATTTATACGGCTTCACGATTCAAATACCAACAAGCGTTGAAACCTGCATATACATTGACACATCATGGTATGAAAAAACGGAAGTGAAGTCTTTTGAATGCTGGTCATGCAATCAATACATCCACTTACAGATTTTCCTCGACAATAAAAATCCGTCAATAAGTGCAAAGGTCAGATATGCTGTTGGCAACTGGTACTCAAAGCCAATGGAGCTGATAACATATCTCATGCGCCGAAAAGAAATTGAGGAAAAGTGTGATAGAAATAAGCTTGAAGCCAAGCTCACTGACGTAAAAGAGGCTTATGACAAATACTGCAAAACACAGGCAGAAAAAGCCCAGTTTAACCATGAGCAGACAGAGAAAATGGCCAATGTACTGCTGCCGGAATTAAGAAAGTTTTCAAACAGATTTCTCAATGTGCGTAGCGGATGCAGCAACTCATTGGATGTTAACGAGATACTTGAAAAAGAAGGATTTACCCTATAAATAGAGCTTATCAGAAGGGACATTATTAATATGGATAACAACACCGCAAAAGAGATTATAACTGAATATATTTTTGCTGATTATAATATGAACGTATTAAATAGGTATCTTAATGCTAATGATCAAGATCAGTTGCATAGAGAAGCTCTATTGACTGAAGCTCTTAGAAAAGCTATTATCGCTTTAAACAAATAGAAGTCGAAGCCGTATTAAAAAGGACGCATGAAAAACGAAAGTTTTTATGCGTCCTTTTCTTTTACCACTCTGCTACTATTCTGATTTTTTCATCGCCATCAAATATATAAAACAGTCCTGTCGTCTCATTAACAATTATCTGCTCATACTGCCTAATTGTACAGTCAGCATAAATTATTGTTCCGTCTTCAGTCTTTCCTGCTGCAAAAGTGTTTCTTGACCTGTTAATAAGGTCTTTGCTTTTTGCTGACTTCTTCTCGCATATGATACATCTTACACCTCTTATGCGGTCTGCACTGAATTCCATGATTCTGCGAATTTCCTGCATCATCTTAATTTCCACCAAAACAAATATAAGTGCAAATCCCGCAAGCATAATCCTGTCAGAAAAGTTTGAGAATTTAATATCCGGTATAGTCTGTTGATGTAATATGCACATACCCATCCTTTGCATTGTAGACATCAAGATTAATTGCATTAGCCGCGTCAACTACAGTCGGGCTCTACCCCCCCCCCGAAAATCAGAAGGGTACTTAATGCTCCGCACAAAAACTTTTTCCACATATTAGATGCCTTGAATGTTTTCATGTTTTTCATCCTTTCTATCATAATCATCAATAATAGTATGATTTTTATTTCTTTCATATAAATATGGAATCTGAAGAAAAAATAATAATATGTCCAAAATCCATATTTATTTTGTAACTTTCATAACAACAAAATAAATAAAGGAGGAAAATATTATGAAGGTAATATTAACAAATAATCAGGAGCAGAAAACAATAGATTATTCAAGTCTCGTTAAGGAAGAAAGAAAGACGATGGAGGTAAATGGCTTCGTCTTCTTGCTGTCCGAAGATAAGACAACAATTGTCAGAGTTAAAAGAGAAAGTACTGAATATGTCGATAGCCTGATAATTCCAGAAGGGATTAAAACTATTGGAAAATCTGCATTCTTCTACTGCAACAACTTTGGAGAAGTCGTTTTGCCAAAAAGCTGCACAAGTATTGATGATTGCGCCTTTTCATCATCATCATTAAGCTCAATTGACCTTTCCAATGTATTAACTATTGGAAGAGCTGCTTTTTCAAACTGCAAAAGATTGGAACAGGTTGTTTTTTCAAAACATCTGTCAACAATTCCAATAAAGTGTTTTAGTTATTCTGCTCTTGAATATTTTAAAATTCCGGAAAGTGTCAGAGTTATTGAGCAGGAAGCATTTAATTCCTGTCAGCTGAAATATATCTGCATTCCAAAAAACACTAAAATAAAAAAGAAAGCATTTTGTGGCTGTAATCTTTTAGAGTCAGTTCTCTTTGATGGAAAAACAATCGTCCCAGATGAATGCTTTTGTCATTGTCAGACATTATCACGTGTTAATTTTAACAATGTGACAAGCATAGGTCATGACGGTTTTAGCTTCACCGAAGTAGACCCAAGAGTCATAAGCAAAGATATGTTCGTTGATAAGAGAGCTTTTGCAGACTGTCCCAATATTAAGTATCTTGATATTGGAAATTTAAGTAATATCTGTGAACATGCTTTTGAGAATTGCACACAGTTGGAAGAAGTAACCATTGTTACAGATGGTGCAAAATACGTTCCGGCATATCTGTTTAGCGGATGCGTTAATTTACTCAAAGTAGATATTATTGATAACACTGAAACTCTTGTCTCAATAGGTGATGAAGCATTTAGGAAGACTAACATAATTGACATAATAATCCCAGATAATGTCAATCGTATTGGATCAAATGCATTTGCTGACAGTCGATTACAATACATAAAACTTCCTGAAAACTCAATAAAAATTGATACCGGCTGTTTTAGAAATTGCTGTCTGGAACAGATTTCGCTATCCAAAGTAAAAATTGGAATGAACGCTTTTAGAGACTGCAAACAATTAACCACCGTTTCTGTGGATAACTGCAGTCTTAGCACCGGAGCATTTCAGAACTGCAAAGACCTTAGACGTGTAAGTCTTTGCGACACAAATATAATTCCAATGGACACTTTTAATGGCTGCAAAGAGTTGAAAAATATAGATCTTTCAGGGGTAAAAGTCATCTGTTCTTACGCATTTGCAAATACCGGACTAACAAGTATCACAATTCCAAAATCCGTGGAAGCCATTCATGATCATGCTTTTTTAAAATGTAATGATGTTAGAAAAATCAATTTATCGGGCTGCAATCTCGACATTGATATTGAGGATAGTGGATTTAAGTATATGGACATGTGCTGTGAAGAATTTATCTGCCCGGAAAACTTTGCGAAAAAACTGCATTACTTTTTTGCTTAAACAAAAAAAAGAGTCTCTGTTATAGGGACTCTTCTTTTATAAAAAACGCCTTTTTTAGAAAGCCTTTTTGTTTAACTTGTTAAACTGTTTCCATTTTCCTGTTAACAGTTCTTATCACAGCAGGCATCTCTTCGTAACCAAAAAGTTTGCCGCCCTTGCCGATGTCTGACAGGACAACACTGTCCGCAGTTGAATACTCGTCAAACTCTGTAATAGCATCATTAAGCTCATACTCGGCAACGACATCATCAACACTGTCAGATAGCCACAGAACATATTTAATGTTTTTGCCAGTCTTCTCTCTCACTGCATCAAGAATTTCCCTGACAAAGTTCTTTTCCTTCTCTTCTGCAACAGACTCATCCTCTTCCTCAAGAATGTCTGCAAAGTATACCGACTTAGGAGAACTGATGTCATATGACAAGTGTTTCAAATGTTCTGCTATATCCATGTCTTTTAAAATACCATCAGCGAGGGTGTCAAGAATGTCTGCATTCTGCAGCTCAAATATCTCATGAGCCATAACATCAACAGCATCCCTGTAACCATCTCCAAAGATGCTATCAGACCTATAGCCAACTGGCTCCTTTGCTGTGACGGTGACAACATAATTGACATCATCATATTCAAGTTCCCAATCGCCTGTATACTCATCTTCTGGATCAGTATACGCTTTCTGAAAACCGTTCTTATCAAAAAGAACAGCCTCTGTATAAGGTTTATTTTCTCCATCACAAATGACAAGCTTAACATCAGCCTGCATTCCATCCGGGAAAACAGCAGTGTAGACAATAGTCTCATCTCGTTTGAGACCATATTTGCCATAGATTTCATCTCCAGTCATTGATAACAGCTGGTTAATGAAATCCAGTTCATCCTGCTCCAGAATAATTTCAGCATTTAAAATGCAAGATTCCTTTGCTTTGACAGTGGCAACATATCTGATGCCAGCAGACTCAAGCTCCCAGTCACCATCAAAACGGACTCCATCGTTAACATTTTCTGGGTCAGAACATGCCAGCAGACAGTCATTCTTGTCAAACAATACGCTCTCTACATATGGAGTTGCATCTGAATCGCAGACAACAAGTTTGATGTATAGCTTGGAACCGTCAGCGAATGTTGCAGTGTGAATAACTGTTTCATCCTTATTAAGGCCATACTTCTCATAAATCTCATCGCCTGTCATTAATATCATGCTGTTGATACGGTCAATTTCACTCTGCTCCAGAACAATTTCTGCTCTTAATGTATAGACTTCTGTCATGTCGCCAACAAAACAGCCATCACAGGTCTTTTCTTCACAGTATTTACAGAAATCTGTTTTGATGTCCTCCTGCGCGTTTCTAACCTTTTTCGCAAGTTCTTTATTAAATGTGTTTGCCATAATTATTTCCTCCTTTATCTTTATCTGTATATGACAATTTATTAGTAACAATATGAATATGAGTTTTAGAACATAAAAAAGACTCCGGAAAACCAGAGCCTTTAATTAGTTTACTGCAACACTTTTGCCATCTTGTTGTAATTACCATTAACACCTTTCGGCACAGCAAAGATAACCCTTTTGAAGCTGTATGCTCGCTGGTTCAAGTGTTTCATAAACAAACGGGCAACCTCTTCAGCATCCTGACCAAATACACCAGAGCCCCATGCGCCAAGAATAAGTGTATCAACTTTATTATCCTCAGCAACATCAAGAACGAACTGACATCGGTCATCCAGTATGCTGGAATTTTCCGCAGCAGAAACATTCATGTACTTCTTTGCTGATGCAAAATTTGGTGCCGCGCAGGTAATTACATCGCACACAAAGTCCTTACTGCCATCCTTTTGCGTAAAAATAACATTCGGCGAATATAATGCGCGATTAGTATACATTGCGCAGTTTTTATTCTTATTATTCCACGCATAGTAGTTCGTCTGCTGCCCCAAAACATTGTACAGAAATGATTCATGGCAGAGAGCTTCCTCCTGCGCAATGGATCCTTCAATAAACATTCCGCCGGGAAGTTTATAAGATGCAAAATTAAGCACAGCAATCTTTCCTTCTGTATTATTTCTTGCGGCCGAAACAGTGTCAGTATCAAGCAGTACAATCTCACATTTTGCATCCGTCTGCGAATGATGCATTGACACAACGTTTGAATAGGTTTTTGTATTGACGGAGCATGTATCAATCTCCGGCGAATACAGTTTATCCATTAACTGTGTATGTGCTACCGCCTGATGTTTGCGGGCTTCTTTCTGTGCCCATGGGTTTATATCGTATGCCATATTTTTTCCTCCTTTGATAAATTATTTTTTTAATATGGTTACTAGATGAAGATGGATTTTGCAGTTTATATAAATTCTTTACATGAAAACAAATAGGCCAATACAAAGGACACTATCTTTGATATTAATGCTATATTACACATAAATCATCTTGTTTTTAAATATTATCCTTTATTTATTAAAATCCATATTTATATAAGATATGATAGATTATTTTTGATAGAAAAATTATCATATTCATTGTAATAAATGATGGAAGGAGAACGTAAAAAATGCAAAAAGACACGCGTAAAAACAGAGGACATCCTTTAAGTAGAAAACTGCTTTGCATTATACTTGCAGCTGGAATGCTATTCACATCAGCTGTTTCAGACACAGCTTATGCTAATGATGCTGAGCACCCACCTGAGACAATAGAACAAACAGAAAATGTTAACAATGATGATTCAGAAACCGAACAGGACACTGAATCTGAACAGAGTTCAGAAGTCAAACAAAATACTGAATCCGATGAAATGGTACAGGATGAAAGCAGCTATCAGGACGCACAGGTCCAGGATGTACAGGCTGAAGAGGATGAAAGTAATCATGATAATGAAGTTATGGCAACGTCGAGCAGTGTGCAGACAAGTGCCACTCTAACAAATATTGGCCAGATTGCTGGTATAACAGTTTCAAGTGATAGAGGCAGATATGACTACTACAGTTCAAATAAACCAAATTATGCAAGAATTGTTAAATTTATTCCAAGGTTTACTGATACCTACTATATCAGTTCTGTATCTTCATTTGATACATATGGACGATTATATGACGGAAACATGAATTCCTTAACATCTGATGACGATAGTGCTGGAAACCGTCAATTTAAGCTTACTTATAGGTGCGAAGTCGGAAGACTTATTATATTGCAGCCGGAGGCTACAATAGTAGTTCACATACTGAAGAACTAGCAGTAACAATAACACATGATCATACTTTCGACAATAACAAAAGATGTGTTAAATGTGATTTTCGTCAAATATATGCAATTCTTTATAATACAGGTGAGCTGCATTTTCAGTATTGGGATACTGCAGATCCAACAAAAGGAAGTGTTGTTGATAAATATCAAATTGCCAGTTCATATTTATATAATCCTACTGCAATTCCATGGTTTATGAAAACAAATTCTATTGTTAAAGTAACATCAGATGCTATAAGTTGTTCTGCAGGTGGTATAATAAGTATGACAAATTGGTTCCGCAACTGTTCAAAACTCACAAGTCTTGATTTAAGCAAATTTGATACAAGCGGTGTTACGAATATGAACGGTATGTTTAGCTATTGTTCAAGCCTTACAAGTCTTGATGTAAGCAATTTTGATACAAGCAAGGTTACGGATATGGGTAGCATGTTCAGCGGCTGTAGTAATTTAAAAGCCATCAATTTAAGAGGCAAATTTAGCACAGAATCTCTAAAATCATGTGATAACATTTTTACAGGCACCACTGCTGATTTACTATGTGACGGAAATAAAAAAAATGCATTTCCGGCAGAGGCTTATGATTATGGAAAGTATATTGTACGTGGACCAGAATTTGTTTATACAGGCTCTCAAATTGTAGAAAATAATTTACAAAGTATGGTATTAAAGCCGTATAAAAAAGATGTTAAGTTTGATGCAAATGGTGGTGCGGGAACTATAACTATACATGTTGGTGTAAATGACGCGATTTTTAATGATAGTCGTTGGTGGAGCAGAAAGAATATTTGCAATAATTTTGGTAGTCTCGATGACGGCATGGGCTATAGCTACCCTACAAAAAGCTTTTACACATTTAGGGGCTTTTTCACACAGGACGGAAAAGAATTATCGAATGTAAATTTAATAACAGAAGATGTGTATTATGCACACTGGACACCGATTAGTTATGAAATAAATTATAATTTAAACGGTGGTTCAATAAGTGGTCAAAAGACATTCTTCAACATAGAAACGGATTCCTTCACACTGCCAACACCGACAAGAAATGGTTATACATTTACCGGTTGGACCGGCAGCAATGGAGCCACTGCTCAGAAAAGCGTTACAATAGCAAAAGGCTCTACTGGAAACAAGTCATATACCGCTAACTGGACACCAACAAATTATTCTATAAGTTATAACTTAAACGGTGGTTCATTAAGCGGCCAGAAAACAAGCTACAATATCGAGACAGCAAACTTCGCACTGCCACAACCAACAAGAAGTGGTTACACATTCACTGGTTGGACTGGTACAGGTCTTTCGTCTGCAACAAAGTCTGTTACAGTAAATAAAGGCTCAACAGGCAATAGAAGCTATACCGCTAACTGGTCGGCTAATGGCTATACAATATCGTTCAACTACAATAAACCATCAACAGCTGCAGGCGCAATGAGTGGAAACGGCACTACAAGCAAAGGCGTTACATACGCCGCAGCATACGGAACTCTCCCACAGCCGTCAATGCCGGGATGGACATTTAACGGATGGTACACAGCTGCAAGCGGCGGAAGCAGAATATCTGCGACCACAACATATACAGCGGCAGGAAACCAGACACTGTATGCTCACTGGACATTGAATACGTACAGCATAAGCTATAATGCAAATGGCGGTTCACTAAGTGGCCAGAAGACAAGCTATAATGTAAATACGGATTCATTTACACTGCCGACACCGACGAAAAACGGTTATACGTTTACAGGTTGGACAGGAAGCAACGGAACTACGGCACAGAAAAGCGTCACTATTACGAAAGGCAGCACTGGCAATAGGAATTATACCGCTAACTGGACACCAACGAATTACTCCATATGCTATACCTTAAATGGTGGTTCATTAAATGGTCAAAGAACAAGCTATAACATTGAAACAGCAAACTTCACACTGCCAATGCCTACAAGAAATGGTTATACATTTACAGGTTGGACCGGAAGCAACGGAACTACTGCTCAGAAAAGCGTTACAATAACGAAAGGTAGTACAGGCAACAGAAGCTATACCGCTCACTGGACACCGGTTAACTATACAATAAGCTATAATGCAAATGGTGGTTCATTAAGTGGCCAGAAAACGAGCTATAACATTGAGACAGCAACTTTTACACTGCCGACACCAACAAGGACTGGTTACACATTTACCGGCTGGACTGGTACAGGACTTTCAGGACTGACAAAAACAGTCACAGTATCAAAGGGCTCAACAGGAAACAGAACTTATACCGCACACTTTGAAAAGACTGTAACAGCAACATTCAAGTATTACAATAACCAGATAGTAACAGTAACAGGCAAAATTACTGATTCAGCAACATCTGTTGCAGTAAAGGCACCCGCAGCTTCAGGAACACCGTCGGGATATACATTCCGTGGATGGAGTACAAGCTCAGCTGCAAACGCTTCAGTAAATGCTGCAGCTTCAGCAAGTGTTACAATCTCAGCAAATATGACATATTACGCTTCATATTCAAAGAATGTGACAGCCACATTTCATTACTGCACGCTTGCTGCTGATAACTACACATATACAAACGGCGCACAGAAAAGTGCTGCGGCATCAGCCACACAGTACCTTGGATATGCAGGAGCTGTTGTAAACAGCAATATTGCCATTCCGTCTGCGGTAACAGCAAGCCACGGCGGTGCATCAGCGCAAAACTATGTAGGCGTGTCAAAGGATACGAACAGCGCCTCAACAGTAACACCGACAACGGCATACACAAAATACTATGCAGTATACACAGAGCCGTTAAAGTTTTACTATTATAATGGCACCAATGATACAAGTACATCTGTTACAAGACGCATGTTAAGTAACGGAAGCACTTATTCAAACTCATTAAGTGCGTCAGCACCTGCTCCTGCAGCTTATGATGGGGCAGCATTTGCATGGTGGTCATGTGATTCAGGTGTCAGCGATTCATCTTCCTTAAGAAAACCTCTTGAAACAGGCGTAAACAGCCTGTATGCCGTATACAAAAAGAATGTAAGCATTTCATATAATGCAAACGACGGCTCAGAGGCACCGGCAGCGCAGTCAGGAACAAAATACTATGCAAAAAAGGAAAATGGCGGCAACATTGCAAATCCATCAATAACAGTGACAAGCTCAAAGCCTTCACGAAGCGGATATAATTTCAGTTCATGGAATACATCTGCAAATGGAAACGGAACTGTTTACAAAGCAGGAACTGCTTATACAGTTTCAGCAAATGTAACATTATATGCACACTGGACACCGATAACATGGACAGTAAAGTATGACGCAAACGGCGGAAGCGGTACAATGGCTAATACGAAACATACCTACGGTGCAAACATAAAGACAACAGCTAATGCTTTTACAAAAACAGGATATTCATTCGCATACTGGAATGTATCCCGTGTGAGAAACGGCAAAACTGAATGGCTGTATGCAAATGCAGACAACTCATGGATAAACGGATCTTCATGGTATGAAAAAGGTAAAGCACCGTCAAATCTTAAACTGTATAACTGGCCTGATACCGAACAGTCAAATTCGACCACTTATATAGACGGCGATGTAATCACGCTGCATGCGCAGTGGACAATTAATACTTACACAAATTGGATAGACCATTGGACATGGGGATATATACATCAAGAAGGTAATAATGGTAACAAAACAGCATTTCATTTAGATACGACAGCATTCCAGTCACAGTATGGAAGCACGTTTACCATGGATTTTGCCAAAGCTGTTAAAGTACCTAATGGATTTTACCTATTGAGCTTTGGAACAAGTAGTATTAATGGTGTATGGAAAGATTATCAGATAGGAGCAAAAGTTATACAAAAAGAGTGTCAAATGGGATTTCAGTATGATTATAGACCGATATCATATTCAATCACCTATAACCTGAACGGTGGAACCAACAACAATGCAAATCCGTCAACGTACAACGTACTTTACGGAGTAAGTCTTAAGACACCAACCAGAGTTGGATATACCTTCACAGGCTGGTATGATGAAAACGGTAATAAAGTCACCGGTATAAACGAAGGTTGTAATGCTAAATTCAGCAGTGCCGACGATTTATATGCAAAACTTGTTACAAGGACTACTGGTAACAGGACTCTTACAGCGCACTGGTCATACAACCCAGTAAAGGTCAAAGTTCCGCAAATACTTACCGGTGACAGTACTGGCAAATCACAGTTCCGTGTTAAATGCGATGACTTTAAGGCTGGCAGTATTAAGATAACAGTGCCAAACAATTTTCTATATAAACAGACTGGCAAAGCTGATGTAATAGCAACGATAGCTTCAAAAAGTGGTAACAATACTATTACTTCAACGAATAAGGCTTGTACATATAATATAACTACGGAAAATGGACTAACAGCTGGATGCTGGCAGGGAAGTTTCAATATTGGACTCACGTTAACAAAAGAATAAGGCATAATTTAAGGGTATAGCTAATAACTATACCCTTTCTTTGTTCCATATTTTGCGTATATAAAAATTATTCCTTATTCATTAAGACAAACCAAAACGTTCCTCGTTTGCTCATAACCAATCTGAAATCATAGGTTTTGCGAACATTTTTATGAAACGTAAACCAAAAATGTAATATGTCTACACCCAATCCAGCACACGAATAATGCTTTTCCAAAAGTTTTTCATCCGGATCAACACCTTTTATGTATTTAATATCTATAGCATCTTTATCTGAATCTCTGAAGCCAAGAACAATATTTTCATTGAACAGATCTTTCAATGCTTCCTCTACCAAGTAATATCCATAATTGAAAAACCGATGTTCAAAATATGAAATAATGCCAAAATATAATGCAGTGATGCCCAATATAATTGCTATAAGCAGTGCTATATTCATAATTTTATAAAAAAGCAAAATTGCTGCAAAAGTTACAGTAAATGTAAAAAGAAACCATATCGACAAGACCAGTTCCGAGTCATCGCCATAATTCATAATATGATAGGCTTTTCCACACACCTTTTTCATGAGCTCACTGGATTTTTTATATTTTCTTGATTTCCGTTGAATTTTCTCAAACTGAATATCGTTAACATGAATATTCAGTGTCGTATCTTCAATTCTTCTTGTAATTATCATATCCGTTTCCTTTCTAACAGGCCCACACTGAAAGCATGAGCCTGTGATATTGTTATTTGAAAAGCATAAGTACAAGTGGAATGACAAAGATTGCATACACAATCATGATGGCTGAGCAGGCAGCAATGCATTTAGCAAAAAACTTTCTGCAAAGTTTATCATAATTATCAACCTTACCTAATTCCTTAAAATCGCCACATGACGTCCAGTCACCCTTATTCTCATTCCAGCTCAACCAATCCAGATGCTGCTCTTTCATCATTTCGTTAATAGCTTTTTTATCAAATTTCTTTTTCTTATCATTGGTTTCATTCTTAACGAAGGACGTATATTTTGTAATATTGTATTCATTAAGCACGTTTTTAAGCTCAGTATCAAGACCAGCATCATATTTGTATCCACTAAATTCACTATCCAAATCAGGGCCAGAGGTATATTTATATCCATTCGTCTCTATGTCAACAATAATATCTCTGATTCTCTTCCTGAACTCATACCATTTTGTTCCCAGTTTCTGTGCCTTTTTATAAGCATCATTCTTTGCAATCTTCTGCACAACCTTCCTATTCCCGAATATCGGAATGAAAATAATCGCAAGAATTGCAGCAATGTACACAATTCCAAGCAGCAGTACAAGAAACTCGGTGCCGACAGTTGTAAAATAGTCAGACCATGTACTGTTGCTTCCTCCCAATGATGTTAATTTTTCAAATGCCCTTTCAAAGAGCTGTAAATACTTTTGTAGCATATGTTATTCTCCTTTTTCATGCTTTATTTCAAATTAATTATGCCCCTGAGACGCCTGTTATCAGCAACAAAGATTATCTTTTTGTTCATCGCTTCTGCCTTTTCCCTTGCAGAATCATATGTATCATCCACTGCCGCCATAACTTCCGATGCAGGCTGATTCATTTTATACAAGGCAATCTCATCAGCAGCTTTTGCTCCGTTAGAAATGGCGCATCTGATTGTCTCATCGGTACAGAAAGCAATGATGTTCTTATCTTCATCAACTATTGGCACAGAAGGAAGTTTGTTGAGAGCTATGGCAATCTCATTGACTGTACTATGCAGCGTATAAAACTTTCTTACAACTGACATTTCATCCTTACAGGTTTTGATGTCTCCTGATATTTTCGTTTTCACATCATCAAGAAAATCAGCCATCGCATCTGATATATCAATGAAGAACCCGCCATCCGGATTATGCGACATATAATTACGCAATACCCTGCACACATACATTTTCTGCGACATCTGGTCCTCGCCGTCGTCTTTCATTTTATCCTCGAACCATTTGAAATTCTTATCATCGCCATATGTCTGACGAATAAGCTGCTCACATTCCTTGAATTTCTCAAGAAATACGGCATTGTTATCTGTTTTCTTTGCCACAATTAATCCTCGCTTTCATATATTTCTTCTATAGCTACTTCTTTTATATAGACCGTTTTATCATTAACAGTGTATTTTATGACACCCGTTTCAGAGGTTTCACCGTCATCACTAAAAAGCAATTCTGAAACAATACCGTCTGTGCTTAAAATATTATTATCATTTTCATCAAACCAATAGCTTTTATTTGGGTCAATATACACATCCATTGTGTTTCCGCTGCCATCAATACAATGCAATATGCTTTCTCTTTTATTAAGACGTCCTTCGTCTGTAAATATATTTTCATTTTTAATATCTTCAATTGATTGTATTCGATATACATGCTCTGCAATTTTATTAGCCGCAATATTTGAAAGCCTTATTTTATATCCTTTTAAAAGCTTTTTTCCTTCTACTATTGTCGGTAAAATCAATACGAATGAAATCAAGTCCATAGCGATCGTTGCTATTATAACAATTGTTAAATTTCGGTTAATATCATTATTATATTTGCCGGTTATCCTGCAACACAAAGGGCATACAGCAGTCATACATGTAAGAAAGAATAATAATGGTACCATAACGTTTATCTGAGAAATAAGCTCATTTCGCACATCATCATGTGCATTTTTATACATCTCATAAAGACCTTCATATTTGCAGTTCTTATCGCAATCAGCTATATTACTTTTTCCTATCACAATTAATCCTCACTTTCTGTGTACACAAGTGCATTGATATATAATCTTCCATCGCCGTTGACATCCTCCCACGGTTTGCACCATGGGATTCCTTAGATTCCTGACAGAATCACCCTGTTATATAGACAGGGATATAGCTGCCGGTATTCAGGATTTACGACCAGTGATTTCATACGAAGTGTATTACTTTCTTAGGGACGAGGGAGTGATGCCGGACCCCTTTTTATTTAAAACTCAGCCGTTATGCGGCTGTTTTTTGCTGTTAAAAACCAAAACACGGCTTCATTGATATTTTTGACTCTTTCATATAGTTGATTGTTTCATTATGGACTGCAACAAAGTTTTCAAATTCATATATGCATTTATCCCTGTCGGGATGCTCAAAAGTGCTGTCTGTATTCTTTATAAGGAATGCTGAATATAAATCACGCTGTACACTGTCACTTCCTATAAGCTTAAATCTTTGTGAGAGGGTGACTTTTACATATTCATCAGTCACATGGTTGTACTGGCTGGCCTTAAATGTCTGGGTGTTGACTTCTGCATAAGCGCCGCCGGAACTTTCGGTTTTGCGTTTTAATTCACTTAAAAACCGTGACGGCGACCTGCGGCTTATGGACCTGCCAAAACGCTTTTTACGCTTGAATTTATTGACAGCCTTCACGGTGCCGTCTTTCTGAATGATGTCTGTCGGCTTGTCCTGACGCTCTGTTTTGGATGAGCGTTTTGCCAGTGCCGCATAGTCCATCTTTTCGACTATAAATGAGTCGGCATTTTCAAGCAGTCTGTTGCATAAATTCCTGTGCGAATGCAGTATATAGGCACTTTTCTTTCTATATAATGTTTTAAGCTTCCTGCGGGCCGCCTTGTAGCTGTTTGAAAATACCCACGGCTTGCAGTCCTTACGTTTTTTGACAGTTCCATCAGGATTGAAGTTATCAGGGTTGCTGATACGCTTTGACGTATCCATATGCTGTTCAAGTTTATGTATCGACCTTTCGTAAATATCTGCATCAGGTGCCAGTTCTTCAAGAATGCAGGCTGTGTCTGACACCGCTGCCATTGTTGAAACTCCGGGGTCTATGCCCATGACGCCGGTTTTTACTTTACGTTCCCAGTGAGGTGCATCCCCGTCAAGAGTAACCACAAGATAGTATCTCCAGCCGTTCGAGAACATCATTCTCTTTATGGTACAGTAGGATATTTTGTGGTTGAGAGATTCAAGGACATATTCCCTGTCCGATGCTTTCTTTGGGAGATAGCATTTAAGTTCAAGCCCAAGCCACGAAACAGTCATTGTGTTGGTGTCAAGCCTTGCACCGTTTAAATTTGACTTTCCGCCAATGGTATCAAAGTCCATGAACTTCTTGAAATGAATATCCTTTCCCTTACTGAATAGACATTTTTCAACACCGGCCCATACATTTGCAGCTTCCGCCTGTACCTGCTGTGACGAAATAAGCCTGCTGTACCGTTTTCCACAGACTTTTATGTATGACTGGAGCGCCCATTTTGAAAGGCCGATTTTCTGACGGCGAGATGACATCTGTTTTGACAGTTCAAGTTTGCGTGTACGGTCAGCTTTTGACAACTTCTTCTGTTTTAAAAGTTTGCAGTACTCACTGCGCCATGACTGATACTCATTATTGTGGTCAAACTGCATGAGTAATTTCTTTGCATGTTTAACACATACGTTATGAATATGCGACACCGCATGGAAACGCTTATTGATAACAGCTTTCTCATATTCAGTTGGCCTTAAGATTAACTGTACTGTATGCATCTGACACCTCGTTTTATATATAAAGAGTATGATAGATTTGAACTTTACGAATGCCTTTCCATATAAGATAAAAGTCTGTGCTCTTTCATTCCACGGCTGAAACGATGGGCTTTCAGAACGCTATATTTTTGTAATCATCTTTATCCCTCTTTCGCTACTGCCACTCATAATATTTAACAATCATGTCATCAGAAACAGGAATATCCTCGCACTCCTCGCAGCCATTCTCACATGTATAATGATTAGGAATATCTTCCCTGTTATAAAACTTTCTGCTGAGTTCCTGACATTCTGGACATTTAACAAAATACACTGCTATGCATTTTCCATCACTTATCTGTCTTTCACACATTTCTATGGCAGTCTGTTTTGTAACTCCGAAATATCGCTGTACGACAGACGGAAAAACTATATCACCTCTGTGATACATATCCCAAAGGTCCGGATTCTCTGCTTTTACAATACTCTTCTTTTCTATTTCTAAATCATTCTCAATAATACTTTTAACCCGCCTTAAGCTTTCAAGCGACACATCATTAAGAAGATTTCCGGACTTCCCAAGCCATGCTACAATCTGTCTCTTCTCTACATAATCCAAAGCATCCCGTTTTACTGTAAAAAGATACCTCGGCCAACCACAATTGACCTGCTCAATTAAACAGTTTCTTTCATACCCAGACTCAGCAAATTTTACATTATTTGTGATTGTTACATATTTGCGGCCAACGGATATGATATCAACCTTACTAATATTCTCGCATTCAGGTATAAATCCGTTTCTTGTTAACAAATATGCTGTTTTGTGATTTTTGAATTTATCAAGCGTACTCATAGCAGAACCTCCATTTCTTACATTCCTACATATATAATATTTACAAATGGCATTTTGTCCAAAAAAAAGACTGACAAAAATGCCAGTCTTTCCAGTGTTTACAAGTTTTTTATTACCTCGCGGAACATCTGTTTTCTCGCAGCATCGCCGCCAATAAGAGACTCTGCTGAAGCGATCTCGTCAAGAATACTCACATAATACGAATACTCAAGCGCATATCTTTTTGGTGTTGACAAAATCTCGCGAACAGAAACTCCGTCAGCCAAAAGTTTCTTATGCCATGGAATCTTACTGTTTTTGATAAGAGACTCAACATACTCGTCTGTGTCAGTATTATCAAAATCCGTTAGATTTACATAGCCTTCGCAGACGGAAACATAAGCAATGCTGTTAAGATCAATGCCACTGACAGTCATTACACACAAATCTGCTGCTGATGGATGAAGTTTAACAAAAGCCTCAATTCTGCTGCAGAAAACAGAAACAGTATCACTAAATTTCGTTCCCATTTTTATGCCAATCACTTTTGTGTTGAACAGATTTTCCTCAATCACTGCAAGCTTTCTTTCCATAAAACAAAGATCGCCTGCAAAATTTACAATGTAGTCGCCGTGTCCTGCAGCCTCAACCTTTTGAAGTGTCATCCATAAGTTCGATAAAATCATAGTCAATTCCTCCTTTTATAAATATGATTTATTTAATTACAAGACAAAGGTGGATTTTATTGCAAAAAAAAACAGGTGAAAAAATAATTCTTCCACCCATTTTTGTTTAACAGCCCCAGCCTCCAGTATCAGTGTCCAAAATACTGGAATAATTAGACACCAGCCAGCTGTACAGCCATTTGGTGTCTTCTGTGGCATAAGGCTTTCGATGAAGATGTTCATACAGACGAGCATTACCATCAAAATTAGCATAATCCACATCACAGAGCGTATAAGCTCCACAATTTTCGGCTAAGTAAATCAGCTCACTTTGCAATTTTTTAGACGTAATCTCTGTAAAATCAGTAAGAGACAGCACTCTTCTGGTTGTTGAGGCACAAAGTTTTGCATCTTCATAGCCTTCCAAATAATACTCGTTTTCCGGATCCGATGCCAACCTTGCAATAAGTTCACAAATCCTGCTGACACTGTTTATTATTGACAGCTTAAATTCCTGCCGACGGGCTACATCAATATTTCCCAGAGACAGGTTAATCCCATTTGCTACTGAGATAGCTTCTTTTGGAATTAACTCGCTATACATCTTTTCTTTGTAAAAATGATAATCCCTTTCCAGAATTTCACTTTCACAAAGATATGATGTGTCAATTTTTAGCAAGACACCGGGCCTATCTAATAACAGATTCCAGTATGGCAAATACTTCCTTTCGGACATATGACTGGTAGGCACCATGTCACCAACAAGCTTTGAGTTGTTGCCTATGATTGGTTTGAGCCCCTCTGACAAAATCCGATCAAGATATTCAGGTTTCGTTAGATGATATAAATATTTCATAATGTACCCTCCTATCTTCTTATTGATTGGATATGATCCGCTCTGATTGCCTGATAGTCAATGTGATAATTGTCATATGTACTATAAGCAGAAAAAAGCCAGCCACATCCATTGCTAGAATCAATGACATCATCAATAGATTTACAGCCATGTTCGTAACAGTGTTCATCGTTTTTACGATCTGATTCTGCAAACATAACAAGAGACTGTTTTACATCATCAATGTTTCCATGCAGATTGTAGACAGCAGTTCCATTGGCTTCTGACGATGCAGCTGTAATAATCCAGTCGGCCTTATAATTCTCATCATATTTCTTCATAATTTTCCTTGTATGATAATTAGGAAGTTAATTACCACACTTTCCTTTCTTTTAATATCGTGGTTCAATACAATTCAGATACTATGGACTTTTGATTT
>OGWY01001377.1_pt1 | contig 19213 bp, 12 predicted proteins | sample 1576121 | NCBI WGS metagenome assembly OGWY01 (sample SAMEA3541543, study PRJEB24748) | human gut metagenome | biome: human gut; feature: human-associated habitat; material: faeces | place: China | collected 2012 | reverse complement strand
GGCGGGAAAGAAAATCACGCCGAAGCTGTTGCTTGAAGCAATCCGCACTTTGCCGCAAATTACTTGTAGAATTTAATAAAACAGAATTAAAATATGATAAAAACATACCTTTTATAAAATATTTTGAAAAACAAGTAGAAAAAACACCAGATGATATAGCAATTGTTTTTGAAGATAAAGAAATGACATATAGAGAATTAAATGAGAGAGCAAATAGTTTAGCATATAAATTAAGAGAAAATGAAGTAACTAATAATACTGTTGTAGGTATATTATTAGAACGTTCATTTGAAATGTTAATATCAATGCTAGCAGTATTAAAATCAGGAGGATGTTATATTCCAATTGCACCAGATTATCCAAAAGATAGAATAGAATATATGCTTGAAGATAGTGAAGCAACAATAATATTAACAAGTCAAAATAGAAGAAATTTAGCAGATAAAAAACTTATTAATGTTAAAGATGAGAGAATATATGAAAATCATAAAGAAAATTTAGAAAATATTTCTAAACCAGAAGATTTATCATATTTAATATATACATCAGGTTCAACAGGTACTCCAAAAGGGGTAATGTTGAAACAAAAAAATTTAAGCAATTTTTACAATTCAATGAAAAATATAATTGAATATTTAAAAGATGAAAAAAATCATAAAATCCTTTCAATTACAACAGTTTCATTTGATATATTTGGATTTGAAACATTAATGTCATTAACAAGAGGATTAACAGTATATTTAACGAGTGAAAATGGTCAAAAAATGACATCAAAAATAGAAAGAATTGTAAAAGACAGTAATGTTGAAATAATGCAAACAACACCATCTGTAATGAAATTTCATTTGGAAAATTTGAATGATGAAAATAGTTTAAAAAGTTTGAAATATATAATGTTAGCAGGTGAGCCTTTAACAAAAACATTGGTAGATAGAATTAAACAAATAATTCCAAATGTAACAATTTACAATGGATATGGACCATCTGAAACAACAATATTTTCAACAATAGGAAATGCAACAAATCAAGAAGAAATTACAATAGGAAGACCTATTAATAATACACAAATATATATCTTAAATAAAAATAAAAAAGTGATGCCACAAGGTACAATAGGAGAATTATATATTTCAGGAGATGGTGTTGGAAAAGGATATATGAATAAAGAGCAACAAACAAATGAGAGCTTTATAATAAATCCATTTATAGATGGAAAAGTTATGTATAAAGTAGGAGATTTAGGTGCTTTTGATGATAAAGGGGAAATTACTTGTTATGGAAGAATCGACAATCAAGTAAAAATAAGAGGATTAAGAATAGAACTACAAGAAATTGAAAAAAGAATGCAATCTGTTTATAATATTCATGATTGTGTTGTTGTAAAAAAAGTTGTAAAAGAAAAAGACGCTTTATGTGCATATTATGTGGAAAGAGGTCATGTATCTAAAACAGTTTTGAAAACAGTTTTATATTCAAAATTGCCAGAATATATGGTTCCACAATATTTTGTAAAAATGGAACAATTACCACATACACCAAATGGAAAAGTTGATAGAAAAGCTTTGCCAGATCCTGTTATTGATGAGAATGAACTTGAAATTGTAAAACCTAGAAATGAAATTGATAAAGAATTAATAAAAATAATAGAAAAAATGTTACAAGTTGATAAAGTTGGAATTAATAATACTTTATTAGAACTTGGAGGAGATTCTTTAACAGCAATTACATTAACAACAAAGGTTTTATCAAAATTTAATGTACAATTAAATATAAAAGATATATTGTCAAATTATACAATAAAAGATATGTCAGACTATATAGTAGAAAATCAAACAAAAGATATATCAAAAATAAAGATAGAAAGAATCAAAGAACAAGATTATTATCCATTATCATCTGCTCAAAAGAGAATATATTATAATTGTAAAATGATTGGTGAAGATAATATTGTTTATAATATGCCTGGTGGAATTACTGTTGATGAAGTTTTAGATATTGAAAAAATAAAAGAAGTATTTTACAAAATAATTAAAAGACATGAAATATTAAGAACAATATTAATTCAACAAAATGATGAAATTGTTCAAAAAGTATGTAAAGAAATAAACTTTAATATACCAGTATATTTTAACCAAGAAAAAGAAATTGATTCAATTATAAAAAACTTTTCAAAGCCATTTAAATTAGAAAATGAAGTTTTGATAAGAGTAGAAGTACATTATATTGATAATAAAAAAACAATGTTATTAGTTGATTCACATCATATTATAATGGATGGAATGTCGTTAAACAATTTAATAATAGAATTTAATAGATTATATAATGGTGCTGATTTAAAACGTTTGCCAATACAATATAGAGATTATACTATGTGGGAAAATAATTATAATAAAAGTAATGAAATTTTAGAACATGAAAGATATTGGGTAAATAAATTTGAAGATTGTGAATTCCCACCATTAAATTTACCTTATGATTATAAAGTGTCAGCAATTAGAAGCTATGAAGGAAACACTATAACAAATGTTATTGATGAGAAAATATTTAGAAAAATAGAAAAATATGCAAAGAAAATAGGAATGTCTTCATATATGCTATTTGTTTCAACATTTTTAATATTATTGCATAGATATACTGGACAAGATGAGATTATTTTAGGTAGTCCAGTTGCTAATAGAAACCAAAAAGAAACTAAAAGAATGATGGGAGTATTAGTAAATAATATTGTAATAAGAAGTAAATTAAATGAAGATGAAACAATTAATGAATTTTTTGAAAAGATGAAAGAACAAATATTAAGTGATATATCGAATCAACCATATCCATTTGATATGTTAATAAAAAAATTAAATATAAAAGTTGATAATTCAAGAAATCCTATGTTTGATGTAATGTTTACATATCAAAACAAAGAAGAAAATACAGTACAATTAAGTGGAAAAAGTGTAAATGTTTTAGAATTAGATAATAATATTTCAAAATTTAATTTATCAATAGAAGTAAAACCTAAAATGCATACAATAAATGTTGAATATTGTACAAAATTATTTAAAAAAGAGACAATTGAAAATTTATTTGAACATTATTTATATATGTTAACAGATATTATAGAAAATGTTGACGCAAAAATAAAGGATATAGATATAATAACTCCAAAAGAAAATAAACTTCTTGAAAAATTTAACGCAACAGATGGAGAAATAAATAATGATACAACAGCATATCTTATTGAAAAACAAGTTGATGAAAATCCAAATAATATTGCTGTTATATGTGAAGATAAAGTTTTAACATATAAACAACTTGATGATAAGGCAAATTCTTTAGCAAATTATTTAATTAAAATTGGTGTAAAGAGTAATGACATAGTATGTATTATGACAAATAGGTCATTGGAAACTATTGTAGCAATGTATGCAGTACTGAAAGCTGGTGGTGCATTCTTAAATGTTGATCCTACATATCCTGTAGATAGGACAAAATATTATATAGAGAGTAGTAGGTCACAATATGTATTAACGCAAAAAGAATTAAAAGATAGAGTAAAAGAAATACCAAATTGTATTGAAATTGATTTAGACAATAATATTTATCAAGAAAATAAAGATAGACCTAAAGTTAATATTAAAATGGAAGATTTATCATATATCATATACACATCAGGTTCAACAGGAGTTCCCAAAGGAGTAATGTTAAATCAAGTGGGTTTAACTAATATGGCAAAAGCAATGACAAAAGCATTAGATTATTTACATGACGGAAAAGTACATACATTGCTATCAGTAACTTCAACACCTTTTGATATATTTGTTTATGAAATAATAGTTTCATTAACACATGGTCAAAGAATTGTAATGGCAAATAATGCTGAACATAGAAATCCAAAATTATTAGAAAAATTAATGGAAAAGTATAATACAGATGTAATGACAGTTACACCAAGTTTAATGAAAATAGTATATGATAATAGAAGTGAAAATTCACCATTAAGATTAGTAAAAAATATGGTATTTGGTGGAGAGCCATTGCCTGAAAAATTTGTAAAAGATTTGAAAGCTTTAGCAGATGATATAACAGTATTTAATATATATGGACCAAGTGAAATAACAGTATTATCAAATGTACAAAATTTGAATGGAGAACCAGAAATTACAACAGGTCCACCAATAATGAATACACAAATACATATATTAGATAAAAATTTGAATAGAGTTCCAATTGGTGTAGTTGGTGAAATATATATATCTGGAATACAGGTTGGAGTTGGATATTTAGGAAAAGAAGAACTTACAAATCAAAAATTTCTTCAAAATAAATTTGGAAAAGGAAGAATGTATAAATCTGGTGATATAGGAAGATGGACATTTGAAGGAAAGATTCAATGTTTGGGAAGAATTGATCATCAAATAAAATTAAGAGGATTAAGAATAGAACTTGGAGAAATTGAAAATAAAATGGAACAATATCCTGGTGTATCTGCAGCAATAGTTAATAAAATAACGATAAATGATAAAGACTCATTATGTGGATATTATGTTACAGATGGTACAAGTAATATTAGTGAATTAGAAATAAAAAGTTACTTAAAAAAATATTTACCACAATATATGGTTCCAAGTTATATAGTACATCTTGAAAAAATGCCATATACAATTAATAGAAAAATAGATAGAAAAGCATTACCTATGCCTAATATTGAGGAAGAGAATTTTAAAGAAGAAGAACCAGATAAATATGATAATGATGAATTGAAATTACTACAAATCTGGAAAAATATACTACATTTAGATAAAATCAATTTAAATGATAATTTCTTTGATATAGGAGGAGATTCAATTTCTGCAATAAAAATGCAAATAGAAGCACTAAAATATAACTTCAATTTTGAGTATGCAGATATATTCAAATATCCTACAATTAAAGAATTAGCATCAAAAAAGAGATATAATAAGAATAATAATATCCAAAAATATGATTATTCAGAAATAAATAAAATATTAAAAAGAAATAATTTAGAAAATTTAAAAAAGATTCAAAAATATAATGTAAAAGATGTATTACTTATCGGAGGAACTGGATATTTAGGAATACATATATTATATGAATATTTGAAATATGAAAATGGAAAAATCTATTGTTTAGTAAGGAGAAAAAATAATGAAGAACCATTAATTAGACTTCAACAAAAAATTGCATTTTATTTTGGAAATGATTATTATGAAAAAAATAAAGATAGAATTCAAGTTGTCGAAGGGGATATAGTTGAAGAAAATTTAGCAATTAATTTAAAAGATTATAAAATGCTAAAAAATAATATAACAACAGTAATAAATGCAGGGGCACTAGTAAAACATTTTGGAATTTCAAAATTATTTAATGATATAAATGTAAAAGGAACAGAAAATGTAGTTGAATTTTGTAAAAAAGAAAATAAAAGATTAATACATATTTCAACTATTAGTGTATCAGGAAATGGAGAAAAAGAAGAAACAGTAGAAGAAACAACAGAAAATATAAATAGTAAGAAAATCTTTAAAGAAAGTGATTTATATATAGGACAAAATATATCAGGAATATATACTATAACTAAGTTTGAAGCGGAAAAAATAGTATTAAAAGCTATAAAAAGTGGATTAAATGCACAAATATTAAGGATGGGAAATATTACTAATAGATATAGTGATGGCGTTTTCCAACAAAATGTTGAAGAAAATGCTTTTGCAAAAAGACTAAAATCTTTTATTGAACTTGGAATGTTTCCCAAATATTTGTTAGATCATGCTATTGAACTTGGACCAGTTGATTTATGTGCAGAAGCAGTTATAAAAATATTAGAATATGATAGTAATTGTAATGTTCTACATATTTATAATTCTAAATTGTTACCAATAAAATTATTGGTAAATACAATGAAAGAATTGGGAATAAATATTGAAGCTGTAGATGATGAAACAATGTCAAGAAAATTAAAAGAAATTTTAAATGATAACTTTAAAAAAGAAATTTTATCTGGTATAATACATGACATAGATTCAAAAAAGAGATTAATATATACATCAAACATAAGAGTCTCATATGATTTTTCAGAAAAATATTTAGAAAAAATAGGTTTTTCTTGGAAAAATATAGATAGAGAATACATATTAAAATATATGAATTACTTTAAAGGAATAGGATTTATAGAATACTAAAGGAGAAAAAACAAATGAAATTAATTAATACAGAATTTATATTACTTATTATATCTACACTTTCTATATTAGTATTAATGTATACTATTATAAAAAGGAAACCATTATCTCAATTACAACATGCATTTGCATCTGTTTTAGGAACAGTTTTAATAATAAGTATAGGTGTAATCTTGCAATTAGTTTTCACAACATTTGGAAATGTTGAACCAATTATTTTTGAAAACTTTATATATATAGGAACATGTTTTTTACCGGTTGCATTGTTTTTTGTAGCAATAATATTTAAAAACACAAAAATTAGGTTTAAGAAAAAATATTTATTATTATTTATAATACCGTTACTTACATTAGCGGTATTATATACTAATAAATATCATCATTTATTTTATAAAGTATATTCAACAAATTTAAATGAAATGGTATATGGACCATATTTTTATATTCATACAATATATACATATGGATTATTATTTGTTAGTATAGGACTAATGATATATGGAACGTTAAAAAATTCTGGAGCCTTTTCAAAACAAACAATGTTAATAATTATAGGAACAATGTTTCCAATAGTTGTTAATGTATTAGGAACATTAAAAATATATAATATGAATGTTTGTTTAACTCCAATAAGTTTTTCAATAGCTGTAATTTTCTATACATTTGCCATAATGAAATTTAACTTTTTAAAGATTACGCCAATAGCTTTACAAAAAATAGTTGATAGAATATCTGATGGATATGTAGTTTTGGATGAAAATAATGCAATTACAGATTTTAATAAAACATTTTTAGATATATTTAAACTAAGTCCAGAAGATATAAGAAGTAAAAATTTTATAAAATTTTTACAACAAAAAGATATATCAAGCCAAGCAATTTCTAAAATTAATCAATCGATAAAAAGAGCTAATGATACAGAAACAACAGTATCATTTGAACAGCAATTTGTAAAAATAAGAAAATATTTTAGAATAGAAATAACACCTATAAATTCGGACAATAATTCATTAGGAACATTATTTTTATTAAAAGATATAACACAACATAAAGAAGATATGGAGACAATAAAAAATAATCAAGATATCTTAATGGAAAGAGAACGTTTAGCAGGGCTAGGACAATTAATAGGAGGAATAGCACATAACTTAAAAACACCTATTATGTCTATAGCTGGTGCAACACAAGGATTAGAAAATTTAATAAAAGAATATGATGAATCAATAGATGACCCACTTGTAAATTCACAAGACCATCATGATATTGCAAGAGATATGGAAGAATGGATACCAAAAATAAGAGCACATCTTGAATATATGTCAGATATTATTACAACAGTAAAAGGTCAAGCTGTAGCATCTTTATCAGAAAATGATACGGAAGAATTTACTGTAATGGAATTAATAAAAAGAGTAAATATATTAATGAAACATGAATTAAAGAATGCATATATTTATTTAAATGTATTGATGAAAATAGATGAAAATCAAATAATTCATGGAAATGTAAATGTTCTTGTACAAGTTGTTAATAACATGATTTCAAATGCAATACAAGCCTATGATGGAAAACATGATCAAAATATTCAATTAGAAATTAGTAAAGATTCTGGAAATGTCATATTTTCAGTAACAGATTTTGCAGGAGGACTTCCAAAAGAAGTACAAGATAGACTATTTAAAGAAATGGTTACAACAAAAGGAAAAAACGGTACAGGACTTGGATTATATATGTCATATTCAAACATAAAAGCACATTTTGGAGGAGACATTACATATAAAACAGAAGATGGAAAAGGAACAACATTTAATATTTTGATTCCTATAAATAAATAATATAATGTATAGTTAAAAAGACTATATATCTCAGGATGAGTGATAAAATTTTATACAAAAAGGAGAACAGGGCAAATGAGAAAAGCATTACAAAATCAAATGAGTGGTGAAAGAAGATATAGAATAATCGGAGTAGATGATGAAGAAGGAATACTTGATTCTTTAACAGTGCTTTTTGATAATTCTGAATATGAATTTTATGGTGCACAAGACCCAGTAGAGGCAATTGAATTAGTAAAAAAGGAACATTTTGATTTAATGTTACTAGATTTTATGATGACACCTTTACATGGAGATGAAGTTGTAGAAGAAATAAGAAAATTTAATAAAGAATTATACATATTATTATTAACAGGACACAAAGACATGGCTCCACCATTAGAAACAATTAAAAGACTAGATATTCAAGGTTATTGTGAAAAAAGTGATAAATTTGATCAATTACAATTATTGGTTGAATCTGGTATAAAATCTGTTAAACAAATGGAAGAAATAAAAAGAATAAATGATAAACTTTCAGAATCAAATGATAAACTTGAAAAAGCTTATTTAGAAATGGTTGAAACTTTAAGATTTGCTGTAGAAGCAAAAGATACATATACAAGAGGTCATTCAGATAGAGTTTCAGAATATTCAGTTTTAATTGGCCAAAAATTAGGATTAACAGAAGATCAAATAAAAACTTTGAGAATAGGTGGATTATTTCATGATATTGGAAAAATCGGAATTCCTGATAGTATATTATTAAAGCCAAGCAAACTTTCAGATGATGAATATTCACAAATAAAAAATCATCCAGCAATAGGGGCACATATATTAGGTTCTGCAGATATTTTTAAAGATATTATTCCAATAGTAAAACATCATCATGAAAAATATGATGGAACAGGATATCCTGGAATGTTAAAAGGTGAAGAAATACCATATTTAGCAAGAATTGCAGCTGTTGCAGATACATTTGATGCTATGACAAGTAGAAGAAGTTATAGAGGTCCAATTGATATTGAACATGTAAAAGATGAAATAAAAAGATGTGAAGGGACACAATTTGATCCTCAAGTAGCAGAAGCCTTTCTTGAGATTTTGAATAATAATTATGAAAAAATACAAGAAATACAAAATAAATATGTTAGTGAATAAAATAAAAACAGGATTTAGATTTTTCTAAGCCCTGTTTTTTACTTTACATTTTGTGAGCAAACTATGATATTTTCATAGAAAGACCAACTTTTTTACGTTCTTGATCAATTTTTATAACTTTAACTTTTACAATATCTCCAACAGAAACAATTTCAGAAGGTGATTTAACATATGAATCACTCATTTCAGAAATATGAACAAGTCCATCATATTTTACACCAATGTCAACAAATGCACCAAAATCGATAACATTACGAACAGTACCTGTAAGTACCATTCCTTCAGTTAAATCTTCAAATTTTAAAACATCACTACGAAGAACAGGTTTTGGCATATCCTCTCTTGGGTCACGACCAGGCTTTGATAATTCTGATATTATATCGGCTAATGTCATTTCACCAATATCAAGTGTTTTTGCAGTTTCCTCAATATTTACTGATTTTAATTTTTCTCTTAAAGAATTCAAATTTTCTTTATTTTTTAAATCTTCAATTTTAAATCCTAATAACTCTAATAATTTTTCAGTTTGTTCATAACTTTCTGGGTGAACAGCTGTATTTTCTAATGGATTTTTTCCATCAGGAATTCTAATAAATCCGGCACATTGTTCATAAGCAACTTTTCCAAGCTTTGGAACTTTTAATAATTCTTTTCTTTCTTTTAATTTACCATTTTCATCTCTATATTTTACAATATTTTTTGCAATTGTATTATTAATACCAGAAACATATGAAAGTAGAGAAGGAGTTGCAGTATTTACATCAACACCAACTTTGTTTACACTATCTTCTACAACACCTGTTAAGCTTTCTGATAATTTCTTTTGATTTACATCATGTTGATATTGACCAACGCCAATTGCTTTTGGGTCAATTTTTACTAATTCAGCAAGAGGATCTTGTAATCTACGAGCTATTGAAATAGCACCTCTTATTGATACATTTATATCAGGATATTCTTCTGTTGCAAGTTTTGAGGCAGAATATACAGATGCACCAGCTTCACTAACAATTACATAACAAATATCATGTTTTACTTCTTTAATCATATCTGAAACAAACATTTCAGATTCACGAGATGCAGTACCATTTCCAATTGCAATCATATCAACATGGTCTTTATTTATTAAATCTAATAAAGTTTTCTTTGCACCTTCAACATCATTTTGTGGTGCTGTAGGATATACTGTAGCTATATCTAAAACTTTTCCAGTTTCATCAATTACAGCTATTTTACAACCAGTTCTATAAGCAGGGTCAAATCCCATAACAGTTTTACCTTTTATAGGAGCACCTAATAATAATTGTTTAGCATTTTGACCAAATACTTTAATTGCTTTTTCTTCAGCTTTTTCAGTTAAATCTGAACGAATTTCTCTATCAATAGATGGTTCAATTAATCTTGTAAAAGCATCTTCAATTGTATTTGTAAGCATTTCTGTAAATTGAGTTTTTCCTTTTATTATATCTTTTTGAATATAATATAAAATTTTATCTGTAGGTTTTTCAATAGATACTTTTAGGAAATCTTCAGCTTCACCTCTATTAATAGCTAAAATTCTATGACTTGGAAGTTTATGTACTAATTCGGCAAATTCGTAATACATTTCATAATTAGATTTTTCATCAGGTTTTGTAGCTTTTGTTACAATAGTACCTTCACGATAACATATTTTTTTGATATATTTTCTATATTTTGCGTTATCAGAAATATTTTCAGCGATAATATCTAAAGCACCTTGAATTGCATCTTCAGTTGTTGCAACAACTTTATCTTTATTATTTTTATCTTCATCAGATAAATTATCAATATTTACAAATTCTTGAGCAATTTCATTAATATCGTTTTTCTCTTCTTGTGCAATAATAATATCTGCTAATGGTTCTAATCCTTTAGCTTTTGCAACAGTAGCTCTTGTCTTTTTCTTTTGTTTAAATGGTCTGTATAAATCTTCAACTTCTGCAAGTGTTTCAGCTGATGCAATTGCAATAGTTAACTCATCAGTTAATTTTCCTTGTTCATCAATTGATTTTATAATTTCACCTTTTCTTGTTTCTAAGTTTCTAAGATATGTAAGTCTTTCTCCTAAATCTCTTAAAATTTCATCACTCAACCCACCTGTAGCTTCTTTTCTGTAACGTGCGATAAATGGAATTGTATTTCCTTCATCAATTAATTTTACAGCATTTTCCACTTGTGTATTTTTTACATTTAATTCTTCTGCTATTTTATTTATAATTTTATCCATAGTCTTGTCCTTTCTAAATTTACCTTTACAAATTATATCCTCAAAGTTTGCAAAAATCAAGAGATATAGAAAATTCAGTTTGAAAAAATATCTAAAATTTTTGTATAAATTTAATATTCATTTAATGAATAAAAAGTAATATATATAAGGTGATTTATATGAGAATATTAATAGTTGAAGATGAATTTAAGATTGAAGTGCCTGATGAAATTATTGAAAAAATCGAAACCGTCGGCGATATGCTTAATTATATTGAAAACAATATTTGACGTTTGATTTTATATTACGGTCATAGTTTGTTGTAATAGACAGACTATGGCTTTTTTTCTATATTTGGTGGTGAAAATTAACAAACTAAACAAAAATTAACAAAAGTATAAAAACTATGTCTATAATTTTTATATATATTGACAATAACTATTAAAAGCGGTAAAATGACATTACTTGAGCTTAGACTTGACAACATCATCTTCAGATTAGGCTTTGCAAGAACAAGAAGAGAGGCTAGACAGATCGTAGATCACAAGCACGTACTTGTAAATGGCAAGTGTGTAAACATCCCTTCATACTCAGTTAAGCCAGGCGATAAGATCGAGATCAGAGAGAAGAGCAAGTCTCTTCAGAGATACAAGGATATCATGGCTGCAACAGAGGGTGTTCTCGTACCAGGTTGGTTAACAGCAGACAGAGATAACCTCGCAGGTGAAGTTGTAGAGAAGCCAAGCAGAGAGCAGATCGATGTTCCTGTAAATGAGACTCTCATCGTCGAGTTATATTCTAAGTAAGATTTGTTCTTTATTTATACATTTTGTAACTTGGAGTGTAGCATTTTAAAACCCGTAAAGGAGGGGCTTAGATGTTTGAGTTTGAAAAACCAAAAATCGAGATCGTTGAGACTTCAGATGACAACAAATATGGCAAGTTTGTAATCGAGCCTTTAGAGAGAGGTTACGGTATAACACTTGGTAACTCACTTAGAAGAATAATGCTTTCTTCATTACCAGGTACCGCTGTAAGCCACGTTAAGATAAAGGGTGTTTTACACGAGTTCAGCTCAATACCAGGTGTAAAAGAGGATGTTACTGAGATAATAATGAACATCAAGAATGTCGTTATCAAGAATAACTCAGATACATTTGAGCCAAAGCAGGCATACATCGATGTTGTTGGTGAGCGCGTTGTTAAGGCAGGAGATATCAAGGTTGACGGAGATATAGAGATCGTAAATCCTGATCTTGTAATCGCAAACCTTAGCGGTCCGGACGCAAAGCTTGAGATGGAGCTTACAATTGTCAACGGACGTGGATATGTAAGCCTTGACAAGAACAAGGAAGCAGATGCACCAATTGATGTCATTGCTATTGACTCAATCTTCACCCCTGTTGAAAGAGTAAACCTTACAGTTCAGAATACACGTGTTGGTCAGGTTACTGACTATGATAAGTTAACTCTTGATGTATATACAAACGGAGCTCTTGCTCCAGATGAGGCAGTAAGTCTTGCTGCAAATCTTCTGGTAGAGCACTTGAAGCTGTTCGTAGATTTATCAGAGAACGCACGTCTTGTAGATGTTATGGTTGAGAGCACAACAGACGAGAAGGAAAAGGTTCTTGAGATGAATATCGATGAGCTCGAGTTATCAGTTCGTTCATACAACTGTTTGAAGAGAGCTGGCATCAACACAGTTCAGGAACTTATAAACAAGACACCAGAGGATATGATGAAGGTTCGTAACCTTGGTCGTAAGTCACTGGATGAAGTATTAGCTAAGCTTAAGGAGTTAGGCTTATCACTTAATCAGAACGAGGACTAATAGCAGTTCCCGTATACCACTCAAGCTGAATAATAGTAAGCACAGTGAAGACCCGCAAAGGGTATAGGAGGATAATTAAAATGGCAAAGTATAGAAAGCTTGGAAAAGCAAGCGCACAGAGAAACGCATTACTTCGTAACCAGGTAACTCAGTTACTGTATCATGGAAAGATCAAGACAACAGAGGCAAGAGCTAAGGAAGTTGTTAAGATCGCAGAGAAGCTCATCACTTTAGCAGTTGCTGAGAAGGACAACTACGATGAGGTTACAGTTCAGGCTAAGGTTGCTAAGAAGGATAAAGATGGCAAGAGAATCAAGGAAGTTGTAGACGGTAAGAAGGTTACAGTATACGACACAGTTGAGAAGACAGTTAAGAAGGATCAGCCTTCAAGACTTCATGCCAGAAGAGAGATGCTCAAGGTTTTATATCCAGTTGTTGAAGTTCCTACAGATGCTGCTGGTAAGAAGGCCGGTACTAAGAAGATCGACTTAACACAGAAGTTATTCGATGAGTATGGTACAAAGTACGCAGGACGTAAGGGTGGTTACACAAGAATCATCAAGATCGGTCAGCGTAAGGGCGATCAGGCTCTTGAGGTTATTCTCGAGTTAGTATAATCGATTGATAGATTGATATTATACAGATAAATAAACAGGGCTGCAGTACATAGACGTATTAGCTTACGTTCGTGTACGGCGGCCCTGTTTTTTAATAAAATTTAGTGAAATATAGAGATTTCATTGATATAGATTGGAAAGATTATGAGCTTCATAAATGTAAAAGGACTATCTCATAAATTTAATATAAAGGATAAAGACGGCAATAAGATAGGGGAGAACTGGGCAATAAAGGATGTAGATTTTCTTGCCGACAAGGGGGAGATAATCGCGATCCTTGGCAGAAACGGTTCAGGGAAGTCTACGTTTGCAAGACATTTGAATGGACTGCTTGCACCGCATGAGGGTTCGATAGTCATAGGTGGAAAAGACATGGCGGAGATGGGAGAGCTTACATCCGTCAGACGACAGGTAGGAATGGTGTTTCAAAATCCCGATAACCAGATAGTCGGCAACACCCTCGCTGAGGATATAGGATTTGGGCTGGAGAATCTTGGCGTCTCCAGCGAAGATATATGGAAGAAGATAGATGAGATGTTGGAGCTCACAGGGCTCACAGCCTATAAGTATGCCAATACGTCAAGAATAAGCGGTGGACAGAAACAGCGGCTTGCAATCGCATCGTCCATGGCGATGACTCCGGATTGTATAGTGCTAGACGAGGCGACATCCATGCTTGACCCGCAGGGAGCAAAGGATATGCTGGAGCTTGTGCAGAGATTGAACAAAGAAAAGAAAATAACCGTAATAATGGTGACTCACAGGATAGCTGAGGCACTTATGGCGGATAAAGTATACATATTGGATAATAGCAGGATCGTGGCAGAGGGTACACCTGGAGATGTATTCACAGATGTTGACCGGCTTAAGAGCTATGGACTGGAGATACCGGTTGATATGAAGCGTAGGGCCGGAATACCGATCGATATCTGCTATAAATATAAGAACAGGCATATGGATATAAGCAGCGATATGAACAATGCGCAGAGTAATCATGCTGAGGATGAGAAGACTGCAGATAATTCAGAAAAATGTATAGTTGAGCTTCAGAATGTATCATATTCGTATGTGAATGGAAATGAGTCATTTCAGGCGCTTTCTGATATAAACATCAAGATATATGAAGGACAGGTTGTCGCTGTAATAGGGCAGACCGGATCGGGAAAGAGTACACTGCTTCAAATGATAAATAAGCTGATAGTTCCACAGAGTGGCAATGTATATCTGTATGATACGGATGTGCAGAGTGTAAGGAATATCAAGGATATCCGCAGGAGGATAGGGTATGTATTTCAGTTCCCTGAGTCCCAGTTGTTTGAGAATACGGTGCTCAAGGATGTAATGTATGGCCCGATAAACTTTGGAATGTCAAAGAGAGAGGCTGAGGATGCTGCCAGAAAGGCGCTTGAGTTGGTGGGAGTACCGGAGAAATATGCGGAGTATTCTCCATTCGAATTGTCCGGTGGTTTGAAAAAGAGGGTGGCAATAGCGGGAATACTGGCATATGAGCCAGACGTATTGATCCTTGATGAGCCTGCATGTGGGCTTGACGGAGAGAGCCGGGAGCAGTTATGGAATCTCGTCAGAAAGCTCAACAGAGAGAAAAATGTGACGATCATACTGGTATCCCACGACATGGAGGATGTGTATGAGATGTCAGAGAGGATTCTTCTTATGGAGCATGGAAGGATAGTGTATGATGGAGGGACAGGTGAGTTTTTTGAGGACAGGAGCTTACTTGAGCAGTACGGTATAGATGTTCCCGGGTGCCCGGAATAGGAGATTTACTATGATACGAGATATTACAATAGGACAATATTACAGTGGCAGTTCTGTGATACATAGAATGGATCCGAGAACAAAGCTTGCAATAACATTTCTATATGCCATATCGCTGTTTCTTTGCAAGGACTGGATCATGATACTTGCCGCAACGGCATTCCTCTGTATATATGTGGCGGTGAGCAGGGTGCCGATAACATACATTTGCAGGGGACTGAAGGTCATATGGATGTTTATTCTGTTTACAGCAATATTCAGCGTGTTCAACGGGGACGGACGGGTACTTTGGAGCTGGCACAGACTTCGCATAACAGATAACAGTGTGATGACTACGGTGCTTGTGGTTATACGCCTTGTATACCTCATAATAGGCTCATCTGTCATGACGTACACTACAAGACCGATGAATCTGGCAAATGGACTGGAGAGCAGTCTGGGATTCTTGAAGAAAATAAAGGTTCCGGTGTCTGATATGGCCATGATGCTTATGATTGCATTGCGATTTATCCCGATATTTATGGAGGAGCTGGATAAGATCATGAAGGCACAGCTTTCCAGAGGTGCGGACTTCGAGAGTGGCAATATATTCAAGAGGATAAAGAGTTATGTACCTGTATTTGTACCATTATTTGTATCGGCGATAAGGAGGGCCACAGATCTTGCCCAGGCCATGGATGCCAGATGTTTTGACGGCAGCGAAGGCAGGAGCCGCATGAATCCGTTAAAATACAGTGGAACAGACTATGTAAGTTATGCTATAGTGTTGGTGTATCTGGGATGCATGATAGTATACAGATGCGTGATGTAGGAAATCCTGCAATCTTATTTCGGGATACATGCGCACTTCGGGATCAAAAGTCGTTTGTATATAGATTTGTTTTAAACATTACAGAGTCAATGACGATCGGGCTTGATTAAGAATTGGAGCGTAATTCAGATACATCGATAATATAGAAAAGGATACGGATGTGTCAGATACATCCCTAGTATGAATATGAAGAGAGTAAAATTGATCGTAGCCTACGATGGAACAAATTATTGTGGATGGCAGGTTCAGATAAATGGAATAACGGTTGAGGAAGTCCTGAATAAGACACTCAGCGAGCTTTGTCATGAGGATATAAAGGTTATAGGAGCCAGCAGAACGGATTCCGGTGTACATGCACTGGGAAATGTGGCGGTGTTCGACACTGAATCAGGAATACCTGGAGAGAAGTTTTCATTTGCGCTTAATCAACGGCTCCCGGAAGACATAAGGATACAGGAGTCATGCCAGGTGGCTGACGATTTTCATCCGAGATACTGTGACACGATCAAGACATATGAATACAAGATATTAAACAGAAGATTTGATATGCCGACGGAGCGTCTTTACTCGACATTCGTCTATTATCCACTTGATATAGATAAGATGAAGCGGGCTGCGGCAGTGCTGGTTGGGGAGCATGATTTCAAGAGCTTCTGTTCATCAAGGTCTCAGGTGGAGAATACAGTCCGTACAATAACAGATATAACCATAGACAAGGCGGGCGACATGATACATATAAGGATCAGCGGCAATGGTTTCCTGTACAATATGGTCCGCATCATAGTGGGAACTTTGATGAAGATAGGTCTTGGAATCTGGCCGGAGGACTGTATGGAGTCAATACTTGAGGCTAAGGATAGGACGAAAGCTGGTCCGAAAGCCGAGGCCAAGGGGCTTACTCTTGTGGAGATAAAATATCTGTAAACGTAAATGGCTGTAGACGTATAATATTTGCCGGGATAAGATAAAATTGCTGATAATATGTTGGCAGTTCACAAAATAGCGTGGTTATATTTTGTATATAATAACTTGGAAAAGTGGACTTGAAATAATCTAGAAATAAGAATGAAAAGTGGAAAACATCTAGCAAAAAAGTGAAAAATAGATGAAAAACATTGTGTGAAATGTACAAAAAATAATGAAAATAAGAGCCAATCATGTTATAATTACATTGAAATGCTGCTACATGACGGATATGTCAGGAATTGTTTCGAAGTGTTCGGAATATTTCAAGGTGTTTCAGTGAAGATAACATGATTGGCTTTTTTTATTTTGATTTTAGGAGGGCAAACGATGGCAAGATTTACATTACCAAGAGATTTATATCACGGAAAAGGTGCTTTGGAGGCACTCAAAACATTCAAGGGTAAGAGAGCTATGGTCTGTGTTGGAGGCGGATCCATGAAGAGATTTGGATTCCTTGACAGGGCAGTTCAGTACCTTGAGGAAGCTGGAATGGAAGTTAAGTTATTTGAGGGAATTGAGCCAGATCCTTCAGTAGAGACGGTTATGAAGGGTGCAGCAGCCATGCTTGAATTTGAGCCAGACTGGATAGTGGCCATCGGCGGTGGTTCACCTATAGATGCAGCAAAGGCTATGTGGATAAAGTATGAGTATCCTGATGCGACATTCGAGGATATGTGCAAGGTGTTTGGAATCCCTGAACTTAGAAAGAAAGCTCATTTCTGCGCTATTTCTTCAACATCAGGAACTGCAACAGAGGTTACAGCATTCTCGATCATCACAGATTATGAGAAGGGAATCAAGTATCCGATAGCTGATTTTGAGATCACACCTGATGTTGCAATCGTAGATCCTGAGCTGGCAGAGACCATGCCTCAGAAGCTGGTTGCACACACAGGTATGGATGCCATGACTCATGCAATCGAGGCTTATGTATCGACAGCAAACTGCGATTTCACAGATCCACTGGCACTTCATGCGATCAAGATGATCCAGAATGATCTGGTTGGATCATATAATGGAGATATGGAGAAGCGTGACGCAATGCACAATGCACAGTGTCTTGCAGGCATGGCATTTTCAAATGCACTGCTTGGAATCGTACATTCAATGGCACACAAGACCGGAGCAGCATTTGCCGATTACGGTGCACATATCATCCACGGAGCAGCAAATGCGATGTATCTTCCAAAGGTTATCGCTTTCAATGCAAAGGAAGAGACAGCAAAGATTCGTTACGGCGAGATAGCAGACTTCATGGGCCTTGGCGGAGAGACACTCGACGAGAAGGTAGCTCTTCTCATCGCATATCTGCGCAAGATGAATGATGATCTGAACATACCTCACTGTATCAAGAATTATGGATCAGACAGCTATCCATGTGAGCAGGGCTTTGTTCCGGAGGACGTATTCCTTGAGAGACTTCCTGAGATCGCTGCAAATGCGATACTTGATGCATGTACAGGCTCCAACCCAAGACAGCCAAGCCAGGAGGAGATGGAGAAGTTGCTGAAGTGCTGCTACTATGACACAGAGGTGGATTTCTAAATAAAAGATAGTATTTACAGACAAAAGAATGAATGATAATATGGTATCCGGCGGTGCACATGTATCGCCGGATATTTTTGTTGGAAAAAATAGTTGACAACAAAATGTAATTATAATATACTTGCAAAGTATGCGAAGTTTATAAGTGTGTTTCGAACCAATGCCCCGGTAAGAAATGTGCTGAATATACATTAGTAAAGAAGATTATAAAAGAATAATTTAGGAGGTACCACGATGAAGAGCTTTATGGCAAGCCCATCAACAATAG
>OGWY01001360.1_pt1 | contig 19323 bp, 20 predicted proteins | sample 1576121 | NCBI WGS metagenome assembly OGWY01 (sample SAMEA3541543, study PRJEB24748) | human gut metagenome | biome: human gut; feature: human-associated habitat; material: faeces | place: China | collected 2012 | reverse complement strand
TCCCATCTATTCTTATTCCTTCTATCTTAGCATTTCTAAATACTGTTGACGTCTGTAACTGTGTTTCATTATTAGTTTGAGAATAAAAGTTAGTCTGAACTCCTTTTAATTTTGTTTGTAGTGTAGTTAATACTTTTTGCAATTCTTCTATATTATCATATGACCTCACTATTTCATCAATAAAATCTTTATCAAAAGACTTTATTACTAAATCCTTTATGCTCTTACATCCTTTTATGGTTTTAGAAAAATCAATACCTGGTTGTTGAATTCTTCCATATACTGCAAAATCATTTTCTGTTCTCTGTATACCATCTATTTCAGCTTGAATCGATTCTGCCACATCTTGTGCAAAAAGTTCATCTAAAAAACCATCTTTTATTAATGTTTTTATCCAGTAATTATTGTTAGTCAATTTGCATATTCGTTCAATTTGTTCCTGTAAATATTGAATATGTAAATTTCCTCCTATAACAGAATGATTAAATTCATGATAAAATATTTTTGCTGCTAGTTTTTCATTTAATCCATCTTTTAATCTTATTCTAATACCCTCATCTCTAAAATCTCTATTATCGCCAAACACCATATTATTCTCATTATATGCTCTGATGCTTCTTATTCTTTTAAGTCTTCTTATAATTTCTTGTTTATTTTCTTCATTTATCTACTCACATTTTACTAATCCATATATATATTGCCTGAAAAAGCTTCTTAACTGATGATATTTTTCATGTATCTTTTGTTCATCATTTCCATAGCCAAAATTATTTCTAGCTGCCTCTTCAAAAATCCCATTCATATAAAACTCTAATTCATTATATTCTGGAAAATTATTTCGTAGATAAGTCTCCATTTGTTTTTCTTTATCAGTCTGAACATGAAACCCTTGAACATTCCTTTGACCTTTTTTTATTAATTTAAATCCATTTTCCATATTTTTTTCTTTCTCCTAAGTTTTAATTTTACCTCTAAACATTTTATTTTTGCTAATTGTTTGTCTTTTAACAACTTACTCCAATTTTCGTAATTTCGATATCCTACTCCAATTGGAAAGTCTAGTTATTTTCATCCACCTCTATAATTTTTTTTTAATTATCTCCATATATCTTCATTAATATGGCTCGTTAAAGCCATGATAAATGCATTTCTTGTTAAGTCTATTCTCGATACTTCATTTCGAGTTAAGAAACTGATTCCACCTTTTCCTTTGCCAAGTTCTCTTCCACTAAATATTTTATCCATAACTTTTCCAAGTTCTGTTTCTTTTATCTCATCTATATATTTATCTGGAATTGGAAATCCTTGACTTGTCCCAAAACTTTGAAAACCATTCCTATCTTCTATAATAACTGCATTTATATCTATCCACTCTCCTAAAGAATTAGTTATTCCCGCTTCACTTGATACATAAAAATCAACTTGTATATTATTTTTAATCGCATATTTCTTTAAATTTTTTACTCTATTTTTTGCACCTTGTAATATTTCTTCATTAACTGGTTGGTTTCCAACTTCTGATTCTACAGATATTCCTTCTATTTCAACATTATTAAAGTATTTTTCAAATGCTTGTCTTGCACCTTCTATTTTTCCAGGATTTTTGGTTCCCATCAATATTTTCATTATTTATTCTCCTTTATTATAAAAACTCTTAACAAATTTTATTTTTCAATATTTTTTCGTTCTAGTACTGTTACACACTCCACATGGCTAGTAAAAGGAAACATATCCACAGGTTGAACAGCTTTAATATCATAATCCTTTTCAAGTAAAAGCAAATTATCAACTAAAGTATCTGGATTACAACTAATATAAACAAGCTTTTTTGGTTTAACCTTAATAATTGTCTTAATAGTTTTACCGTCTAATCCGCTTCTAGGTGGATCAACAAAAATCACATCTGCTTTTTCTTTACTACATAATTTAGGTAACAACTCTTCAACTTTTCCATCCATAAAAGATGTGTTTGTAATATTATTCATTCTTGCATTTACTCTTGCATCAATCACTGCTTCTTTTACGATTTCTATCCCATAAACCTTTTTGACCTTTTTGGCAACACTTAAAGAAATAGTACCAATTCCAGAATATAAATCATAAACAACTTCATTCCCTGTAAGCTTAGCAAAATCAATTGCTATATCATATAGTTTTTTCATTTGAATAGGATTTACTTGATAAAAAGATAAAGGTGAAATTTTTATTTTTAATTCTCCAAGCTTGTCCATTATAAAACCTGTTCCATACATTTTAAAATTTTTATTTCCTAATATTTCATTAGTTTCTCTTATATTAATATTTTGAATAATAGATTTTATCTCTTTAAACTTTGTTGTTAGATCTTTTATAATCTCTTGCTTTTTATACATTTTTCCTTCTGTAGTAACAAATATAACCATTACCTCATCAGTAAAAAATCCATATCTAATTACTACATGTCTTAAAAAACCTTTTCCTGTATCCTCATTATAAATACTAATATGATATTTTTTTACAAGTTCAAATATGTAATCTGCAACTTGATTTATTTTTTCATTTTGTATTGCACATTTTGCATATACAATTTTATGAGTTCCTTCTTCAAAGAATCCCATTTTTCCGTTCTTAAAAGCATATTTTCCTTTATTTCTATAATTGTATGGATTTTCCATTCCAATACAATAATTTACTTTTATATTTTGTTTTAACTTTTTTAATTGCTTTTCTACATATTCTGTTTTATCTTTTAATTGTTGTGCATATTGCTTTTTTCCATACACACAACCTCCACATTTTTCTTGAATTTCACAATTCATTTTCTCACATCCTATAACCATTTACTTTATTGATATATTATTATAAAAACTAAAACTTGTCAATCTTGTTTTACTATAATCAGTTTATAACAATATTTTTCCATTTGGTAATCCTTGTATTAAATTTTATATTATGATATATTAATATTATCGAATTATAAAGGAGATTTACTTATGAAAAAAACAAAATACTCAACACCAGAATATAAAGCAAAATTAGGTCCAACATTAATAATTATAGGAATTATATTTTATGGAATTTTTTTAGTTTTTCCAACTTGCTTTTTGATATATTATTTAATAAAACGTCCAAATATTTTAGATATTTTGCAAAATGACATCGTATCTGATACATTACCATTTCTTGCACTTATCTTTTTTGGATATATAATGTGGATATTTATCATCTTCTTTTCATTAATAGGAAAATGTCTTGGAAAATTAAAATTATTATTTAACCATATATCTTCAATTAATAAAAATCCATATATTTATTTTAGAGAATTGCCTAATAATTTTGGAATAGGTGTAACTTCATTGCTTTTTGATTCAACACTAGAAAACGAAAAAGATATTGTTGCCGTTATTCTTGATTTATGTGCTAGAAAATATCTTTCATTAGAATATCATGGAGATAAATACACTATACATATGTTAGAAAAAAATCCTACCAATTTATTAAGTAATGAAAATTACATTTTTTATGCCTTAAAAAGAAAAACAATAAAAAGAATTAATTATAAAACATGGTACAATTATTGTCTTGAAGATGGAATGGCTTTAGGCTTATATGCTATCAGTACACCTAAAAATAAAAAAAGCATAAATATATCTGAAACTATGAATAAGTTTTATAAAGTTTTACATATAGTTCTTTGCATTCTTTGTATTTCAATTATTGCTTTTATACTTTTTAAATATTCACCATTTCTTTCTGTTTTAGCAATACCATTTGGATTACTATTAGGAAAATTATTTTATGCTATTTTAAAATTTATTTTTTCTTTTGTTGAAGTAATTTTTAAAATTATATTTGAAGCCAAAAATACTATTGATGAACAATATAATAAAGAAATTTCTAAAAGTTTAAAACTTACCCCAAAAGGTATTAATGAACTTAACAAATTAAAAGCTTTCAAGGCTTTTATAAAAGATTTTGGAAATTTTGCCGATAAATATCCTGAAGAAATTATATTATGGGATAGATATCTATCATATGCTCAAGTTTTTGGTCTAACTAAAGACATAATGAAAACAGGATATTCAAAATTAATAAAGAATTCATCTTTTCAAATTGATGATATTAATAATATAAATTTTGATAATATAGAAATACTTTAAACAATAAAAAATACATCTAATAAAATACAATTTTATTAGATGTATTTTCTATCTCTCAACATCTTCAACCACCTTTTCTGAACTCTTTTCTACAATCGGACAAGTTACTTTGTTAAAATCTACTATTAAATTGTATTTAAACTTATTTTCCTTTAAATTAGCTATTGCTTCTTCTTTAATTTCATATCTTCTAGAGCTTAAAAATTTTTTTCCAAATTTTAATTTTTTAAAATATGGATCTGCATACTCTTCCCCATTTATTAAAACATAATATCTTGTACTCCCATCTTTATTTTTTAGTCTTTTAATATCTTTTCTACTTATTACTTGTTTGCAAAAATTATATATTCCAATTTCACTCTGTAAATCTCTATATTGTACATCAGTCAATTTTCTTCTTAATATTAGTTCACTAACTTTTTTATTTATATCCACACTTGTATACTCATTTTTATAATCTTTTGAAAATAATCTTACATCTATTTTATCTTGCCTCTCTATTTCTGCTTTTACTTTTTCAAGTATATTTGCATCTTCTTCTAATTGGATTTTTTCTATTCTTTTCCAAATTTTTTGTACAAATGCTCTATAATTACTATCATTAATTTCATTAAATTTATCTAACAATATTCTATAAAAATCGAAAATTTTTTTCTTTTCCAATTTTTCTATATTAGGTTGATTTTGTTTTATACATTGAATAATTATTTTATCAAGCATATTGCTTAACTTTTTATATTCACTTGTTTTTGTAAATTCAGAGAATACCTCTCTATCTATATATATCCATCGAAAATAATCTTTTATTAAATTTTTACATTTTAATACTTTTTCAAATATTTCACTCCCATCAGAATTATTTTCAAAATATGGAATTATAAGTTTTGTAATTAATTGTTTTTGAATATAAATGGCTGTACTTTTTATCTCTTTATTTATATATTTTCCTTCTTTTTTATTGAATCTTTCTAGCTTTTGTTTCCCATCATTAAGTTTTAGTAAATTATCTTGAATTTTTTCTTTTAGAGAATTAATAAATTCTAGATAATCTATCTTATTGCAAAAATTTTCGAATTCACTTTTACTCATATTTAGTGCTTTATACATTTCTTCTGGTTTTGTATTAACAATTTCTATAATTTTCTTTGCACCTATAATATTTTCTATCTGTTTTACAACATTAACTTCCATCTCATATGATTCATTTCCAGATACCGTTTTTAATCTTACCCATTCTGTTATTCCTTCATTTAATGCTGTACCAAAATATTTATTATCTTCAAAATCGTCTTTTACCTTTGTTAAATCTATTATATGTTCTAATACTGATTTTGAAGATTTGTATCTTGCTTTTGTAAATTTTGCCAAACCTTTTATATTTACTATCTTTCTTTCTCTATCAATTCCGAGTATCATCTTCATTTTTTCTAAATAAAGCATGTATTCCTTCATGTGCCAATGTTCCAGCTATATCTTGTTCTTTTTTTATATCTTCAATCCCTATATCAATATCTTTACTAGCTAAAGATATTGTTCTTTCTGAAATATCATACAGTCCATCAGATCCTTCTAATTCTTTTTCAACTTCTATTGCTGAAATATTATTTTCTAATATTTTATACATTTCTTCTTTCGGAATTTCTTCTATTAATTCTGGAAAATTTTTATAACAATCTTCTATTAGAAATCTTATTACCGATATTTTATCTACCATTTATTTTCTATCACATCCCATATGTTGTTTATTTTTTCTCTTTATTTCTTTTATCTTGAATTATAGCCATTTCCTTTTCTGTAATTAGTGTTACATTATTTTCTTTTGCCCATGCAACACACCCTTTTAATACAGTATTTAAAAATACTCTTGGAACTTTTATTAATTTTGCACATGCTTCATCTGTAAATTTTATTTCTGGATCAATTCTTGATGCAGCATATTTTACTGTATCTAAACTTATTCCCTTACTTGCCGGAATTGGTTCTGATATAGGTCTTTTAAATCTTGTATACCAGAAGTTTTTATTATCACGATATCCATAGTCTACTGGAACTTGTGGAAATACATTTGCATTAACTCCATTTATTATTGCATCATAATATTTTGGTTTCATTAAAATATTATCAATTTTTAATATGAAATGTGCTCCAAATTGACTTGTTATTCCATTAAATTGATGATATGGTGGTAAATATTCATCTTGCACTTTATCATTTTCTGCTCCATCTAATTCTCTAACCCATGTACATTCAAATACTTGGAATGCTTCTTGGATTATTTTTGGATATTGCTCATTTGGATTTTCTCTTGCTCTTTTTCCATCAACTAAATTAAAAATACAGTCTTTCATTTTCTCTTCAGTTGTTTCTCCTGGATATCCTAATCTTACTGCTTCTTTAAAATATTTTCTTTTATCTGTTATAAAATTAATTGTACATTTTCCTGTTCTTAATATATTTTTAGCTGTATTTGAACTGTTTCTGCAACAAAGTATCATTGCATAATAGTCCTTTCCTGCTATGTAATAAGGAAAACATAGTGAATATGATCCTAAATTTGTTAATCCTGATTCACTTAATGTTCCTATTTCTGTTGTTGGCATTGGAAAAAAGCTTGATGTTTGATAAAAATTATCAACTATTCTCAAATCTTTAAATCCATTTAATTCTTCAATTTTCTTTTCCATTGTATTTCTTCCTTTCTTCTTCTAATCTTATGTCTGTCCAATTATATTATTATAAAAATTAAAAATTGTCAAAATCTAAATATGCATATTTATAAGTTTTGTATTCTAGTGCCTTTTTTATTTCTTCTTTGGCAATTTCAGATATTTCACTTATTCTTTTTCCATTTACTAATGGATTAATATATCTTATTTTTGCATTTATATTTACACAATATTTACCTTTAACTTCTTTATCACTTTCTTTTATTTCATAAGCATTTTTCCAGAAATTAAATTTTTTAGAGATATCCTTATAATTACAATTTTCAATTCTTTCTATTACTTCTTTTTCAGATAATTCATATAAATCTTTTTTGGTTATTAAATTTTTATAAGACATATTTTTCATTATATCTGCTAAAAATTGCATTGATAATTTTGTTTTATTATCTATATAAGAATTTGATAATATTCTCATTCCTTTCACAAATTTTTCAGCAATTGTTTTATCCTTAAAGCCAAGTTCATCAATTCCTTGCTCATTTTTTTGTACTTCTATATTATCATAAATTTCTTTTATATCATTTAAGTTCCAAACTTTTTTACGAACCCCTAATCCATTTGATAATGTATATTCCAATCTATCTGCTGATAACATTGGTGTATCATTATCTGCTATTGGATATATATGATAATTATCAACTTCTTCTACTTTTATTCCATCTCTTTTTAATAATTTCATTATCTCTTGTGATTCATTTATTATTCTGGTTGTAAGTTCTTCTGTTGATTCCTGTTTTTCATAATCTCCATTCATAAAGTCTATACTATGTTTAAATACTGGTGTTGCTATATCATGAAACAATCCTGCAAGTGTTTGTTTTTTATCTTTTGTAAAATTCCACACAATTAAGCTTACAGCTATACTATGGTCTAAACTTGAATACCATATCATTTTATCAAATAGTTTAGTATAATATGTACCACATGATACACTTATTCCAGATTGTTTTTGCATTTCTTTTGTATTTATATATTCATTTAAAAAATCAGGAATTTCATCTGATAGTATTTTAAAATATTCTTTTATTGTTTTGTCCAACATTTCAAAATAATTTTTCATTATATATTAATCCTTTCTTTTATGTTTTTATTCTATCACAACCATTTTTTGTTTACAAGTAATTAACTTGCACTTTTAAGTTTTCAATGTTATAATATCCACATATCATGTATAAGAAAGGAATTTAATTATGATAATAAAAAATCCACGTTTTGAAGTTTCTGCTGTAAAAGAAAGTCAATATCCACAAAATGGTCTACCAGAAGTTGTTTTAGTTGGAAAATCTAATGTTGGAAAATCTAGTTTTGTTAATACAATGATTAATAGAAGAAAACTTGCTCGTACAAGTAGTGAACCTGGTAAAACTCGTCAACTAAATTTTTATAATATGGATGACAAATTTTATTTTGTTGATTTACCTGGTTATGGTTATAGCAAAATGTCAAAACAAGAACAAGTAAAAGTTGGAGAATTTATTGAAAGTTATTTAAAACATCGCAAAGAAATTTGTTTAATTATATTTTTAGTTGATATTAGACATGACCCTACTTCAAATGATTTTTTAATGTATGATTATGTTATTAGAAGTGGTCTTCCTTGTATGATTCTTACAAATAAAGCTGATAAAATTGCTAAAACTAAAGTTCTTGATGCTTCTAAAAATATTCAAAATCAATTAAACCCTATTGGTGATATTACTACACTACCATTTTCTTCTGAAAAGAAAATTTATTGTGAAGATGTTTGGAATATAATTGAACAATATATTTAAAAATGTCAAATTTATATTTTTTATAAAATATTTTGTCGAATTATAAAAGAAAAAAGAGCTGATTTATAGCTCTTTTTCCGTTTTTTGTTTGACATTTTCTGTAAATTTTGTTATAATAAAGAATAGTTCGAATGTTGGAACTCCTTTTCAACATGGAAAAACACATTTTATAATAGGCAATTGCCTAGGAGGTACAAAAATGAATGTTTTTATTGACAATCTGAAAAACCATCGCAAATCTGTCAGCCTTGAGTCAATTTTTGGAAAAGATTCTCTCAAGCTGTACAAAACTTGCGAAGCAATTTGGCTCGGCTGGCTTCACCCTTACAAAGGGTGCTATGAAGCTAATATCCCTACCATTTTAGACTTCAACTTCAAGGCTAATATTCCTTTTAATAGCTCATTTGATGCTGAATACAAAAAGTTCACTGAAAGATGGTTGGAGGAACATCCTGAAGAAAAAGAAAAAATGGCAAAGTCTAAAGCTGAATGGCAAGCTAACTTTGACAGTCAGTTTAAGATCGTTGCCAAAATTGCAAGTGATCACAATGCCACCATTACTTGGTGTGGCACCAATAATGCCGAACGTGGTGATCAGTGGATGGTATCGCAGAACAATGAACAACTTGGTGTATTCACTGTCTAAATATAACATTCACTAAAAAAGAATATATCTTTCTCTCGTCCCATTACAGGACGAGAGTTTTTTATATAATAGCTACAATCACTAGCCCTTTGAGATTTTCTCCTTTTAGTCGAAAACTCAAATTGGGCGAGAACAAATCAAAGAAAAATTTTCATTTTTTCTTATTTATTCTAAAAAGAAATAGAGCCAACTTTACCAATCAGCTCTATTTCTTTTTATTCTGCTTTTTTCTCTAATTTTGTTATTGCTTTTAAGGCTTTGGGTCTTTCAAGAACAATAATATGGCCACACCCTAGGCATTTTAATTTAAAATCAACACCAACTCTGGTTATCTCCCAAAGTTTACTTCCGCATGGATGTGTTTTTTTGGTTCTAACTATATCTCCTATGTTATATTCCATATTGTTCCTCCTATCTTTCAATTTCCTTAAAATCTTTTTTTCTTCCAAACCTTCTGATAATCTCTTCTATATCTTTTTTTTGAAGGCCTTTCCCTATTCCTCGTGTATTTGTATCATCCATTTTTATTAAATGACTTAATAATTCATTATCAAAATCCGAAAACACAACATCATCTAACAAAATATAATCTTCAATGTTTCTATGTTCAGATAAATATTGTTTTATTTCTTTTCCTCTTTCATTATCAATAAAAGGTGTTTTATCAAACATAATTCCATTTTGTAACAACATTTCTTGAACTTTTAAAAATGATTGTGTATATCTAAAAGATGTATCCATTACAATTTTCGCACCTGTTTCCTCAATTGCTCTTTTTAATAATAAAACTGTTTTTATATCAATATCTTGTTTTCCTTTTACACTATCTATAAAATCATCTGAATTTAGAACTCCATCAACATCAACAAAAATTACTTTCACTTATTTTAAGTTCTCCTTAGCAACTTCTAAACGCTTTGCAATTCTATTTTTTCCTAATACTTGCATAATTTCATACATATCTGGTGTATTTGTTCTAGCAGTTAAAGCAACTCTTAATACTGTACTTACATCTCCAACATGTGCTTTATACATTCCTGGATTTGCTTTAAATTCTTTAACTTCACCTGCATATCCCATCTCTACTGCTAATTCTTTAATTTTATCAAACCATGTTTGTTTATCATCTGATTCATTATAATATTTTGAAATATATAAATCTAATATTTTCGCAATATCTTCTTTATCAGAAATAACTTGATATGGATATTCATTAACTTTTCCATAAAATTCATCATCATACATATATCCAATATTATACATTACATCAGACCATTTTGAAATATCTTTTCTTGGTTTCTTATTTCCTCTTTCAATTCCAAATACTTTTAAAGCATATTCTTTATCTTCTAACATTTTAGCTAATTCTTCATCATATTCTTTTGCCCAAATTAATGAATAATTATATACTTCTTCAGCTGTCATTTTTGATATTACTGTTTTTCCAATATCAAGTAATTTTATCATATCAAATAATGCTCCACTTACACTCATTTTATTTAATTGGAAATCAAATTCATCTATTGATTTATCTGGATTTGCTTTTCTCCAATTTTCGAATGTTGAGTTTGCAATATTTAATAAATATTCTTTAACTGCTTCTGAAGGAATTCCTTCTTTTTTATAATATTCAACAGCTGCTTCTGGATCTTTTCTTTTACTTAATTTTCTCTTTCCTCCATTATCATTTTTCATAATTGGTGAAATATGTGCATATTTTGGTGCTTTAAATCCTAATTCATGGAATAATTGTAAATGTAATGGTACTGATGATAACCATTCATCACTTCTTATTACATGTGTTGTATGCATTAAATGATCATCAACTGCATGTGCAAAGTGATATGTTGGAAGTCCATCTGCTTTTATTATTACTATATCTAAATCGTTTTCTGGGAAATCTACATTTCCTTTTATTACATCTTTATGTTTGATTTTTCTATCTTCTCTTCCTGGTGATTTGAATCTTATTATATATGGTTCTCCATTTTTTATTTTTTCAGCTGATTCTTCAACTGTTAAATTTCTGCATTTTGCCCAAACACCATAATATCCAGGTCTTATTTTGGCTGATTCTTGTTTTTGTCTAATTTCATCTAATTCTTCTTGTGTACAGAAACAAGGATATGCTTTTCCTTGTGCTATTAAATATTTAGCATATGCTTGATATATTTCTTTTCTTAATGATTGCTTATATGGTCCATAATTTCCAATTTCCTCTGTATCTGAAATCATTCCTTCATCTGGTGCCATATCAAAGTCTTTTAATGAATTAACTATTCCTGTTACACCATTTTCTACTTCTCTTTTTTGGTCTGTATCTTCAACTCTTAAGAAAAATACTCCTCCTGTTTTCTTTGCAACTGTTCTTGCTACTAATGCTTGATATAATCCTCCTATATGTACAAATCCTGTAGGACTTGGTGCAAATCTTGTTACAACAGCTCCTTCTGGTAGATTTCTTTCAGGATATTTTTCTTCATAATATGATATGTCTTTCACATCTGGAAAGATTAATTCTGCTAAATCTTTATAATCCATAATTTCAACATTCCTTGCTATTTTATATTTAGGTTTTTTGGATTTACCTATAAACCTTATAGTCGTCGTATATTATACTATATAAATGCCTATTTTTCAAGTTTTTTAGTTATATATGTTTTCTTTTTTTACCCAAATAGATACACTTCCACCATTACAATAAAATATTCCATTACCGTCTTGATCAACATACACTGTTTCTTGTACGTTTCCAAGCCAATCATAAAATACTGTATTTGCTAATTTTTTTCCTACATTTATCATTTTAGAACCACCAGGCCCATCACTTAAAATTGCAACCATTCCAGAGTCTGTATGTTCATCATCACCAGTTCTTACCCATGCTATAATATCATGATGATCAAAATAATCTATTTGTTCTCCATATGCAAAATATTTCCTTGCTTTTATTATTTTCTCTAATTTTTCACCCATTGGTTTTATATTTTGTGATGGTATTCCATAGAAATCACCATAAAATACACATGGTAATCCGTCTTTTCTTAATAATATTAATGAATATGCTAATGGTTTAAACCATTCTTGAATCCATGAAAATAGTGCTTGTCCTGGTTCTGTATCATGATTATCTACAAATGTTACTGCTAATTGTGGCATTTCTTTTACTAATGTATTATCAAATATTCTTGCCATGTCATAATTTCCATTACTATTTGAAGCTTCAAATAAATTGTAATGTAATGGTACATCAAATAGTGGTATACTTGAATTTGTTTTTGTTATATAATTTTCTAATGATTGTAAATTTCTGTTCCAATATTCTCCAACACAATCAAGTTTTTTTATCTTTCTCATTTCATGAATAAATTCAGCCATAAATCCTGATTTTATATGTTTTACAGCATCTAGTCTTAGCCCATCAATATTTGTTGTTTCTACATACCATTTTCCCCATTTTTTTATTTCTTCAACAACTTCTGGATTATTATAATCAATATCTGCTCCCATTAAATAATCATAATTTCCATTTTCGGTATCAACATTCTGATCCCATTTTTTTCCACTGAAACGAAATACTCCATTTTTTCTCCCACTCTCATCCCAATCTGTTCCATTAAAATGATTGTAATTCCATTTAAAGTCTGAATATTTGTTATTTCTTCCTTTAAAATTGTATACTGTCCATGCTGTTATTTTTTTTGGAAGTGATGTATCTACATTTCTATTTGTTTGTTCTTCTTCGCTTGCATAAACGATTTCAGGCTCATCTGCTCCTATTTTATGGTTTAATACTATATCTGCATATACTCTTATTCCATTTTCATGTAATTTTTTTATTGCATTTATATATTCCTCTTTTGTTCCATATTTTGTTTCTATACTTCCTTTTTGGTCAAATTCTCCTAAATCATATAAATCATATGCAGAATATCCTACATCATATTTTCCTCCTGCACCTTTATATGCTGGTGGAAACCATACATCTGTTATTCCTATTGCTGATAGATATTGGGCATTTGCTATTGCTTTATTCCATAATTTATTTTCTGGTCTTAAATACCATTCAAAATATTGCATTAGTGTTTTATTTTCTTTCATTTGTATTTTCCTTCTTTATCTTTTTTTATACTATTAATATATAATATTTTTCTAAAAAAATCAATGAATATAAAGAAAGAGCCGAAAAATATATTTCGACTCTTTATGAGAAAACTACTTAATAGATTCTAAGAACAAAACCATCATCAGTGCTCTGGATAAGATATCCATAAGTTTGATCGCCCACATTAAATTTTTCTGTAATAGGAACATGAAGAATTCCTTTTTGAGAAGGCGTAACTTCACAATAATATGCATCATACCCAGCATTACCAGTAATCATTACCGGTAATATTGTTCCAACAATAGGAGAAATGCCTTTATCAGCTTGTTTTCTGGAAGCATTAATTTTCCACTTTCCATCTTGGAAAATTTTACTGATAATTTTTACTTTGATATTATCACCTACTTTGAAACAAGTATTCATATCTCTGATAGAAGATTTTGATGCCTCAGAACAGTGTACCATGCAGATTACTCCATCTGCAAGTTCTGCAAATAAAGCAAATGGTGCAATAGATTTAATGTTACAGTTATAGACATCATCTACTTTAATGCAATCAATCTGTTCCTGAAGATATTTCTTTCTAGAAAAGTGCACTAAGTCTGAGCCATCATCAGATTGCTCAACTCCTGTAACAACTGCATAAAAACCATTGTTAAAAAGATGTGTAACTATGGACTGTGGCGTTGTACAAACATCTTTAAAACCAAGTTCTTTATATTGCATAACACCATTTTCATCATCGCCAAATTTAAAATATACAATCTTGTTTTGGTCATCTACATAAATCTTGTCTTTTTCAAGATTTAATTCGACGACTTCACCATTCAAATGTCTCACTTTCAAATTTGTCATATGTTTTTACCTCATTATTTAATAAGTTTAAATAATTTTCTCCTTTCTGCTTTTTTGGGTAAATACCAACTATTTATTATTATATCATCATTTTTATGTAAAGTCAAATTTGTTAATTGCATAATTTATTAATATATCTAACAATTCACTATAACTTATTTTATCTGATTCAAATAATTTTGGATACATACTTATTTTTGTAAATCCTGGCATTGTATTAATTTCATTAATATATATATTATTAGTTCCTTCTTCTATAAAGAAATCTACTCTTGCTAAACCTCTTCCATCTATTGATTTAAATGCTTTGATTGCATTTTTTTGAATTTCTTCAATTAGTTTTTTTTCTATTTTGGCTGGTATAATTGTTTGAGAATTTGGTATGTTATATTTTGCATCAAAACTATAAAATTCTTCTGCTGACTTTATTTCTCCAACTGTTGATGCAATTATTTCGTCTTTCTTCTCTAAAATTGCACATTCAACTTCTTTTCCTTTTATTCCCTCTTCTATAATAATTTTTCTATCATATTTACTTGCATTTTCTATAGCAAGTTTTAATTCATTAACATCATTTGCCTTTTTTACTCCTACAGATGATCCTGAATTTGATGGTTTTACAAACATTGGAAACTTTAGTTTTTCAATTATTTTTTCGAATTTTAATTCTTCACCTATACCATTTTCTCTAATATAATATTTATCATTTTTATAATAAATAACTAAATATTTAGCTTGCTGAATTCCTACTTCTTTAAATATTATTTTTGAATAAACTTTATCCATTCCTACTGCAGAAGCTAATACACCACACCCAACATATGGAACTTTTAACATTTCTAACATTCCCTGTATTGTTCCGTCTTCACCTCCAATTCCATGTAAAATTGGAAATACTACATCTAATTCTTTTAATGTCCATATTAAATTATATATTTCTTCTTTTTCTCCATTTTGTATTTCAAACCATTTTCCATATTCATTTATATAAATTTCATGTATTTCATATTTTTCTTTATTTAAGTTTTCTAATATAGACTTCGCTGACATTATAGATACATCATGTTCAGTTGAAATCCCTCCATATATTATTCCTAATTTAATCATTTAAATTTTCCTTTCTTAAAATATTCTTATTCAATTATATTATTTATTTTACCATATATAATAAAACAAACAAGAAAATTTTTATAAAAAAACGAGAAAGCATATACCACAAAAATGTGATATACGCTTTCCCGTTAAGTTATCTTAGCATTTCTGCCAATCAAACTTTGCTTTAGGAATGAGAAGCCTTCTTCTTGTTACGGAAAAAGAGCAGCGCCTTCCAGAAGCCAACGAACACAACGAACAGGAGTCCCCAGTAGATAGCCAGGGTGCAGTAACCAGTGAACAGAGTCGCCGGCTTGTTCAGCTGCAGATACAGGGTACTACTCTCCAGGAGCATGTTCCAGCTGTATGCCGCAGAAGAAATAACTGCAAAGGCCATCACAACAGTGTTTTCAGAAAAGACCTTGATCTTGGCGTGCTTCAGCCACTTGGTCTTCACGAAAACGTACAAGATATCGAGGACCGCTACCAGGACAAACAGCTTAGCGGAGACAAGGACTACATCCTTAGCCACGCCATCAGCATAGACAATACCTGTCAGCAGGTGGATATACTTGCTGCCATCCAGCAGCTTGCCAGACGCATAGTACGCGAACTGGTTCATGAACATCATCGCGAAGATGTACTCCAAGCCTGTAACAAGGCTAGCGAGCAGTGCGTAGATCTCCGTAACCAGCAGGACAGCACCAGTAAACTTGGCGGTCTCAGCGTTCATGAAGTTACGGCCGGACACGTTGTTGTGCATCATAGTTGCACCTCCATAATTGTCTGGAGGTTTTGCACAGCCCCCCAGAAATTTACAAAACTTCTAAAGTTACTCTGTGCAAGAACTCAAGATATTATTATTGTAACACATTTACATAATTTTGTCAATATCAGCCTTGCTATCTAAATATGGTAAAACTTCACTTAAAATTTTTCCTCCAACAGGAGCTGCAACTCCACCACCTTGGTGTCCACCTTCTCCTGTTGGATTATATAAAGTTATTAAAAGTACTATTTGGGGATCATCTGTATTTGCGACACCACAAAATGACGTAACATATTTTCCAGTATTAACTCCATCTTCTGATGTTCCTGTTTTTCCACCAACTTGATATCCTTCTACTTTTGCATTTTTTCCTGTTCCTTCTGATACAACACTGTTCATCATGCTTAATACTTTTTCTGCATTTTCTTTTGATATTATTTGCTCTCCTGTTTCTACTGGCATATCTGTTTTTTCACCTGTTTCACTATTTATAATACTTTTTACTATTCTCGGCTTTATATATGTCCCTTTATTGGCAATACTTGAAACTGCTGTTACCATTTGTAATGGTGTTATTTCAAATCTTTGCCCAAAACTAATTGTTGCCAATTCTACAGGTCCTGCTTTTTCTTCTTTTATGAATATACTATTTGCTTCTCCTGGCAATTTTATTCCAGTTTTATTAAACAATCCGAATTTTCTTAAATATTCATAATATTTGGTTACTCCTATTTTTTGCCCTAATCCTATAAATACAGGGTTACAAGAATTCATTAATGCTAATCTTAAACTTTCAGATCCATGTGGTCTATAATATCTCCAACACTTTATTCTTACTCCTGCAACTTCAATTCCTCCTGTACAACAAAATTGTCCTTGCTTATCTATGTCTGTTACAATTCCTTCTTCTAATGCGGCAGATGATGTTATTGTTTTAAAAACTGAACCTGGCTCATATGTATCTGATATCGCTTTGTTTCTCCACATTTTTTGCATAGCAGTTGTTCTATCTTGTGAATCTAGATTTTCCCATCCTGCTTTTTGTTCATCTGTATGTGGCTCATATGGACTATTCAAGTCATATGCAGGATATGTTGCCATCGCTAAAATATCTCCATTTTTTGGATTCATTGCTATTATACTTCCTCCATCTGTACAAACATTGTCTATACATGCTTCTTCTAAATATTTTTCTACAATTGATTGTATTGTCATATCTATTGTTAATATTAAACTATTTCCATCTATTGCTGAAATATATTCTTCATCTCCTAAACTTTCTCCTGCTGCATTTGTTTGTCTTTCAATCTTTCCATTTGTTCCTTTTAGTTCATCATTATATTTTGCTTCAATCCCATCTAATCCTTGATTATCATTTCCACAAAATCCAATTACTTGTGCTGCTAAATCTCCATATGGATAATATCTTTTAGAATCTTCATCAATATTTATCCCTGTTGTTATTTGATTTTCTTCCATCCATTTTCTTAATTCATCTGTTTTACTTTTTTCTACTTGCTTTACTATTGTTTCTATTGAGCTTCTTTTGTTTAGTCTTTTTAAAACTTTTTCATAATCTAATTCAAATATATCACTTAATGCTTTTGCTACTTTCTCTTTGTTTTCTTTTGATATATTTGTTGGATTTATTGTTACTGCTTCTACACTTGAACTCACTGCTAATTCATATTTTCCTGTTGCATCATATATTGTTCCTCTTTTTGCTGTTATTTTTCTACTTTGTGATTGTTGACTTGTTGCTTGATTATTCAATTCTGCTCCCCATACTAATTGAATATATCCTAATCTTGTTGTTAATAATAAAATTATTACTATTACTACAAATAGTCCATTTCTCATTTTCTTTTTGCTTGATAATGATATTGGCATAAAATCACCTCTTTTGATTTTATGCCTTTCTAAATAAAAAAAGAATAGATCTTATGTCTATTCTTAATTTTTTTTACTTTGTTGTATTTAATTTTTCTGCTTTTTCAATTTGTTCTCTGTCTTTATTCATTAATTCTACAAATTGAGATTCTACATTGTCTAATACTTGTTTAAATGAACTTACTAAGTTTCTAAATTGTGATCTAAATTCATCTGCACCATCACATTGTAATATTATTTGTTCTACATTTTTTTGCATTGAATCCATAAGTTCTTTTGCTGAACGAAAATCTGATACGATTTCTGTTTGATATGGATCAACTTCTGATTGTAAGTATCTCATTCCTACATCATTAAATATTTGGATTTCTTGGATACTTTTATATCCTTCTTTTCTTGCTGTTGCAACATTTTGTTGTATGTCTATTCCAGAGAAGTCATTAGCAATAGCATCAAACATGTATGGTATTTGGGATACTATTACTTCTAAGAATTTATTAAATTGTGGTGCTAATTCATTGAATTTGCTTACTAATTCATTATATCTTTTTCCATACCAACATACATGCATTTCAGCAATTTTCCTGTACGACTCAAGTAATTTATTATTTACTTCAATAGCACCATTGCGAATGTTCTTTGATTGTGCTGGTACATTTTCATAATCAATTTTAATATACTCTTCCATTTTTTCTCCTTTTACGTGCTTTGTAGGCATCTTCCTAATCTTATACTCATAATATCTGTTTTAGGATTCTTTACAAAATTCAAGTCCAATATTCCTTCTGATACAAGCCAAACAGCTTGTTGTTTATTAAAAGCTTTTACGCTCTTCAATGACTCATTTAATGTTTTTTTCATTTCATCTACTTTAGTTTCATCAATATTATTGATTTTGCCAGCATGAGCTTCTTGTGCCATTTCAAAAGCATTATTTGATATGCTACGAATTGTTTCAAAGCTTTCATCCTTAATTAGCATTTGCCTTTTTTGTTCTAATGGTAATTTAATTACATCATCAGTAACAGAATTTAATAAATACTCCATATCAATTTTATGATCAATTTTATGGCCAATATTAAAATTTTGATTTATTTTTTCTTCTTTTTCTTAAATATATTAATACTCCAGCAAAAAGCAACGCGCTTAACACCACTAACATAATCTCTTTTTTTAAACTCTCCTCTATCAATGTATAAACGCTAAAATGTGATGTTTCAAACGTAAATCCTCCATTTTTTATTTTCACATCCATTTCTGTTAAAGTTCCATCTGCTTCCACCCTGTAAATTTTTGTTTTTCCAAGATAAGCAAAAAGTTTCATTTTCT
>OGWY01001350.1_pt1 | contig 19411 bp, 6 predicted proteins | sample 1576121 | NCBI WGS metagenome assembly OGWY01 (sample SAMEA3541543, study PRJEB24748) | human gut metagenome | biome: human gut; feature: human-associated habitat; material: faeces | place: China | collected 2012 | reverse complement strand
AATACCAAGAGTCAGAGCGGCATTAGTTCTACCCTTCTTACCGAATTTATCCTCTGCCTCTTGCAAAGTTAATGATTCTTAAAGGTCATACCAAAGAAATATTGTTAATCAATGTTAACTACAAAATAATTGTATTAAAATATCCAAAAATCATCTCTATGGTAATCACCTATTTGAATTATGTTATAGCCATTCAGCAGGAACCAATCTAGCCTCAAGACTTTCAGCATTGGTAATATTAGCCTTTGTTACTCCAGATAGGTAACCAGATACTACATTCAATACTGGGTAAGAAGCGGATGGGAATGGTGGAACAGCCCCAGCTAACGCAGCACAGTAATAAAACATATTACTGATATTGTTTATATTGTAACAAGTCTTTAATAAATCTTCAGTGATTAAAAGTAGTCCGTAAGGCTTTTCTTTAGATGCACCTGAGACTGTTACTGCAAATAAATTTGAAGCATTAGTTATTTTAGTGTTATTCTTAAATATATTAGCAAAATCTATTTGAGAATATATCTCTTGAGTTCCTTCTGCCTTATATGCCCTTTTATCGAATAGGCAATTAGACCATACACCACTAATGCTCTTAAGATTGGCATTGTTGGCAAATAAGTCACTATTAATATCTACTCCAACTTCTATACTAGTTTGGGCAAATATATTCGATATATCTTCCAATTTAGTGTTATACTTAAATAAGTCTGGCGGGTATTTAATTCCCCTAGTAAAGGTTTGACCTTGAAGATTAACAAAGGCACAGAACTTAATACCTTTAAAAACTGACGTTAGACTGGTATTGTCTTTCAACGCTTCAAATAGCTTACAAGGTATTCTACCTACCATTCCATCATATTCCTCAGTTTCTTCTACTGAATAGTTACCTGTTTCAGCATCAAACTTTTTAATGTTGGACTTATATGTAAAGTCAGCTAAAGAGTTCTCGAAGTTACAGTTAGAAGAACAATATCTAAAGTAGTCAGCAGGGAACATATAATTCTGATAACCTACCTCCGACCTGTCTAGGTCTTGCTGAGATATAGCCACCTTTTGTTGGGAATCATACTTAAAGTATCTTTCATTTAGTCTAGTCTTAACAGCATCTAATCCACTCTCACTACTAGAAGCACCTTCCCAACCATATCCGTCTAAGTACCACACATCAAATGCTTGTTCCCCGGGATTATATTCCTCACTATCTGGGTCTTCATTCCTATCGTAGTTATATGATTTCTTCATATTACTAACATCTAGCTTAAATGGGACTCTATTACCAACGGTCTGTATAATATGGTCTGCCCATACAGTCTTAGTCATTCCAGCTATTAAATCTGACCCAACATCTATAGTTCTAGTTTCATCGTATCCAAGACACCAGCACCCTGTGAATACCCCAGCCATATCAGTAATGGTCTGACTGATAACTTTACTTCCATTGCTATTTGACCTAGACATAAAGAACAATCTATAAGGAATCATTCCAAACACTCCACTGTTCTCAAATGCATAAGATACATCACTAAGGGCACAATTCTTGAAACCTTCTCCAACTAATTTTAACTTTAGATTGTTACATCCACTAAATAATCTCCTAATATTCTGTAGTGAAACACAATCGTCAAACATTCCAGCAGGAGGAAACTCATAAACTTTACCATCATTATTAATATCTATGCCACTAAAGAACGATTCAATACTGTTAAGGATAGTACAATGTTTAAATATGTCAGCTGGAATAGATTGTGCACCTTCTTCATCGGAGCATTCTAAACCACTAAATATACCAACAGCTTGTCGTAGAGTACTACTAATAGCCTGAAACATACTTCCCATCTCTGATAGATTTACTTGCAATCCTGCCCCACCACTATATTGGAATGGGAATTGGATAGAAGTAAATGTTGGAATATACCAAGTAGTTCCATTATCACTAATAGTCTGGCTTATACCTCCAAACACATTAGGACTTATCTTGCCCACTAGCTTTATTCCATTATACACAGAATCTGTAAGTACTAAACTTTGTGTTACCTTATTTGCAGTATGGAATAGATAAGTATTACCACTCGCATCATTATCAACAGTCATTTTAACCTTATCACATCCAGTAAACACACCTTTAGGATAGGTTCCAGCTAAGTTTCTTAGATTAGTAAAGAATGTCTTAGAGCTTAGAAATCCCTCTGTAATTGGCGTAGTTCTAGTACTAACACAGCTCTTTAGAGAGTAACAACTTCTAAACATATAGTCAATCTTTACTAAAGGGGAGTATGTAGTAGTTCTGCCATTAACAATAGGTGCAAATACATTATTATCTATCCATTCTATACTTGTATTATCAAATGCAGCTTCAGTATCAGTCAGCTTAGGAACGAAATCTAGGATGCCCCATGTAGAATCCTTAGCTGGATTGTAGTCCTGACCTCTAGAGAAGAAGATTCCACTTAGTCTAGTATTGCTAAATGCTTCCTTAATAGTGTTAACATTTGGACATGGTCTAAACATATCATACCATAAATCTCCAGATATATTACTACATCCTTTGAAGGCCCCCTCCAAAGAGGTTACTTTATCAGTAAGTCTAACCATCAAGTATTTAAAGTCATTGTAGGATAAGTTACTACAATCTTCAAACATGAAGTAAACTTCTGTAAGATTTCTATCAAATGTTATATTAGTTGCATCATCCCCTGTCAAGAATACATCAGTTCCAAATTGGGTATACAGTTCATTTGGATTTAGATAGAACGAATTACAGCCTCTAAAGACTTCACTACCTTGTAGGGCTATATGCCCTTTGACTCTCTGTAGGGAATTACAATCCTTAAATGCACCTAATGCTACTTCAATTGGATTGTCTTTATCATTTTTACATCTAACCTCTGTAAGCATTTTACAGTTGGCTGCTCTAATATTTTCTAGGTCTGGGAATGCAGTTAAGTCCAAATAGTCAAACGTCCTATCATTGTACTTAAGTGTATACAAAGATGTTCCAGAAATATCTAGTGACCTCAAGCTAGAGAAATTCGGCTCACCATTTACATATAAAGATGCCAGTACTATATCCTCAGTCTTTGTGTAGCTTAAATCTAACACTTCAAGGTTCCAAGCACCAGTTAACTCAAGTTTCAAAGCGGGATTATTCTGACCAGAGATACCAAACTCTTTCATACCTGGACAGTTATCAATAGTTACTTGAACTAGAGGGCTGACGGAGTTATTAATTGAATAGTAAGGAATCTGAATAGTTTCCATCTTCTCACAATTCCTAATGATTACAGTTTTTACATTAGACGGAACTGATAAGGTCTTTATTGCACTACAGTTATTTATTTCTATAGACGTTAACTTTAAGCAATCTTCAATAAGTAATGTTTCAAGGAATGATTGATTCTCTAACTTCAAATTAGTAATATCCGTTCCTGACATATTGAGTACCTTTAATACAGCAGATGTAGGGAACGTAATCTTAGTAATAGTAGAATAGGAAACGTCTAACTCCTGTATCTTATGACAGCCACTTAAATCAAGAGTATATGCAGAAGCAGTAGCTCCAATAAGTTTTACCTTATTCAGATTTAACTTCTTTATATTCTTTAGACCTATATCATTCGCTTCATTATACACACCACCTTGGAAGAAATATGCTGCATCAACATTACTTAACCCACTCAAGTCGAGTTCCTGTAGCATAGGTAGATTAATATTATCCAAGCCTGTCCAAGGGTAACTCTTGAACTTAGTAAAGTTAGTAATATATTTATTAGCATACATATATACTACTGTTTCACCGGTAGGCATAGGTAGTATAACTGATGTAGGAGTATCTGTAACCCAGAATGCACCAGTAGTCTTATCATGTGAATAGTGATAAAGTATCTGACTACTTGCAGTAATATCTGTGCTAAACCTTACTTCAGTTGCTGAACCAGTAGCTTTATTAGAAGCCCATAGACCAGTAATAGGAGATTCAATAGTGGTAGGTAATAAGTTAGTATTATCCTTATAACCATATACTCCATCTAAGAACATAATCCTCTTTCTAAACCAATCCTTAACGTGCATTACACGATTACCATGTAAGAACTTTAACTGACTAAAGTCTGTACTATCTTCATATTTGCCAGTGTTTGGGTCATATGTCTTAGATATAGCAAGATACTTAATCTTATAATCATAGTTAAACATGATAGAACCAGTCTTCTCAGTATATGACTGATAGTAATCCTTAATGAATTTATCAGGGTCAGGGAATAGGTTAGTTCTTAGATTTACATATAATGATTCTAAGCTAGTTCTACTCTCTGTGCTACCACTATCTATACCAGCTAAGTTTTCAAGTACCTCCCATATTCTATTCCACCAAGAGGCAAAGAACTGCTTATAGCTGTCAGATGATACATAATTCTTCTCTTGAGTATACTGAGTAATACCAGTATCCTGTGAAGCAATGTTATACCACCTATGTAAATGTGCCCAATATTCTACAATATCTTGTCCAGCATTATTAAGTCCAAATGCTGTATCCATATCATAGAAACAGCAATACCATACATCTGTACCCCAACTACGAATAGTTAAGTTCTTACACATAGAGTCCACACAACCAAACAGTAATGCAATCATAAAATAAGCACAAGCGTTATCCCAGTTTAGGTGCTGGTCGCAAGCACTAAAGTTATAGTAAGCATTCTTATCCAAATCGTAGAACTCTCCAGGAATAGGCTTAGTAGGAGTCTGCCCAGCGTCATCCATTGTATATTTCTGGATACGAGTAAGAGCCATATTAGCCATCTGAGTATAGAACTTCTGCACTTGATTATATCCAATTGCCTCGTCTCTGGATGTATACATTACGTCACCCATAAACTGTACAATCTTCATATCGTCTTGTTGGAATGCACCTTGAGCAGAAGAGTTCTGATTTATTTCAACAGAGTATACTCCATTACTAACACCTGTATTCCACCTGCTAGCATCTTCTGTGTAATCTGTTACTAGTGTTGGTCCATCTTGGTTTACTTTAGTGTAGTCTAAAAGTAATTTTAGTCCAAGATTGAAGTAAGCATACCTACCTAGATTAAAGTTATAGATACCACAGAATTTAGGTTGTTTAATGGTTCCGTCAGCATCTGGGGCATATCTAATGAATAACAATACTGGGAAACCTTCGGAAGTATGCTTAATTTTACCTCTAATAGCATTAGCCTTATCAGCATCACCTCCCCAAACATCGTTACCAAGTGACATTGGAGGAGTAGCTCCAAATGGAGTAATAGATTGTCCAGAAGAGTTCTTAGCTCTACCATTAACAATTTGACCAATTACCACGTTATTAACGTGAGCAGAGTCTACTACGTCAGCTTTTAATGTAAATTCATTCTCTGGCAGCCAATCATCAGTAGGTTGAAATAACATCTTTTTACCAGTTTGGTCTACATCTCCCATGTAAATCTCAAAGTTTTTAGCATTGTAAGATAGAGAAGATGTACCTTGTAAACCAATAGTAACACCATTACCCTCTGATACACCACTAGGAGTATTAATAACTACCTTACCTTTACTATCTTGATAAGTGATTTTAACTGGGAATTTAGTACCCATTACTTCCACCTTATCAGATGCAGAGAAGATAGCTGTTGAATATGGTTCAAATAATGTTGGACTGTTGGATGTTTCTTCTACTAGTACGATAGGATACGGAGTATTAACTTCCATCTGCTCTACTAATTTTGCATATAATAGTTCTCCTGATAGGAATCCTCCCTTACCACCATCTAATGTCTTATCCCAAATTAAACAATTGCCAGCACTGTCGAATAGATTCTTAGTTCTTAACTCAGCATCCAACGAGGCATCAATCTGACCTCTTACAAGTCTTGCTTGCTCAGTGGCGGATATATAGTTCTGAACAATAGCATATTCACTCTGTGAAGATGTATAAATCTTAATATCATAAATATTAACATCAGAGAATCTACTTCTTACTCCATTATCATTTCTACATCCGAAATAGAAGTCAGTACCAAACATCCAGTCAATATCGGATTGTAGTACCCTACTTACAGCAGACAGCACACCATTGACATAGATTTTAAAGTACCAAGCATTTCCTGATAGTAGTGATACATCTAGGTCTACAGTAAGTAGTTCATTCTGAGGGAGTTTAACTGTAAGAGTATCAGCGGAACCAATCTTACACACAGCTTTCTCTAATGATACTTCATAACCTGTTTTTAGCTCACCGTCTTCATATTGACCTATACCGCATATTACTTCTTCTGGATAAGAAGATGAATCTGCTTTATAAGTACAGGATATATGGAATCCCATAGGTTGGAAGAATGATACACCAGCACCAATATCAATGGCAGGGAACATAACATCCGCTACCTCAAGATAACCGTAAGCCTCACCACTTAGCCTTGTTGCAGGTATTTGATTTACACCATCAATGTCCTGAATAAAACCACTAGTTTTACCATTTACTCCTTTTAGAGTAAAATTCACACCATCTGGGAACTTAGATGCGAATGCACCCTCGTATATGAAATCCCCGCTAGTTTTGATAGGATAATTCCAAGTACCAGTAGAAGTGTTGGGGAATCCAGTAATTTTACTATAATACGCAAGTAGTGTATGTAGGTCATTGTTAGCATATAAGTCAGTACTTACACTCTCTACTATCCTACAAGTAACTGTCTTGGTATATTGAGCAGAAGTATCACCAGGGTCGTTTACAGCATATCCAAATAGGGTAATTCTTAAATATTCATCATTCTTATTAACAGATAGGTTTACTGTACTATATACAAATCTATTAGTTTCACTCTTATTAATATTCTTAATTGTACCTGTGTCGAGTAATGATACTTCACCACTTCCATTCATTAGATGGATTTTATAATCCATGTTGAATGTACTGTACTTACTAAGACCATAACTAAAGTAATAACTAAATCCTAATTGAGAACCCTGACCATACTGTGTTAAATCCTCAAGAGTTTCTCCGGGATTTGAGGATGGGGTAAACTCTGTAATATCCTCGGTTACAATAACTAAGTTATTACTATCTGCTACAGTAATGTCGAATTTAATCTGTTCAGACGATATTACATCACCATTAAGTGTAGTACTTGCCTGTGCTATAAAATAGAATCTTTGTCCAGCTTTTGGATTAAAGTGTTCACTCTCAAACAGTAGCTTACGAGCGTCATAACTTAGTGCACGAATAGCTGTAGTAATGTTACCTACCCTAGCAACTTCAATACCATTAATAGTCATCCAGAACTCGGCAGGACTTTGTAGGATGTTATTAGTTACTGTATAGTTAAGAGGTACTTCCGCAACACCCCCCATATACATGGTCTTAGGTGGTATGGATTGTATTTCTAATGAAATGGCACCAGCTATTACCTTCACATAAGTAGGTGTAGCATAAACATTATCATTATCATAAGCAGATAACTCAATGTCAGTGGTACCAGACAATCCAGTAATGGTAATATCAGTTCTAGACATAGAATACTTTTTCCATGTCCCTAGAGTCTTATTAGTAGCCAAATCTTTAGCAAGTATAGTAAATGACTTCTTAACACCACCACTCTTAATTAAGATATTAAGTGTAACAGTGTTGGTAGCTGTATAGACTGTACTACCTTCAGCTACATCAATGGTGTATTCGGAGCCATCTCCTCCACCACCTCCGCCTCCACCACCCCCGATTGCACCATTAAGGTACACCCAGGCTAGGTTTTGTTCTAACTTAGTCATTCTATTATCTAGCTTTGTAAAGCCATTGTCAATAGAAACCGATTCCCCAGCTTCATTTAAGAAGCCAGGGTTTGTCAGTTCCAATTCTGAAGCATTAGAAGCACCGTCGATTACCCATCTTCCAGTTACTTCATCATAATGTTTTATTTTCATTGTAATGTCTTTTCAATTACTATATTATTACTTGGGTTAGTAGCACCATTACCTCCAACCTTCTTTAAGTCAGTATAAGCTATAGGTACATTATACTTATAAGCCCAAACTTTAGTATTATCCTTTAGCTGTAGTTTATAAGACTTACCAAGTATTCTCTCCCTACTGGCTGTGGTCATGGATGGTACTTCAACTTCATTTCCCGTTCCTACATTCCATATAATATAGTTAGGATATTGTTGGGCACTGTTAACCTTAACAGTAGCAGTATTAGTATTTGGGTTTTCAATCTGGCTAGATACAGGATAATATTCTAGTAACCAAGGTATGTTCTTGGCAGGCAACTCTTTATTAGAGGTTAACTTATATCCAGTTGCTTGACACATTACATATCTTACATAGTTTAGACTAGCGTCAGTAGAGATTTGGACACACTGTCTTTCTCTATCAGGTAGATTGGTATACCATGTTGGGGACAGTGACTGGTCATATACTATAGGTTCCATTGTCCTATCAGGATTCTCACGTATATATCTTGAATTTGCATATGTATGTTTATGTCCACATAGGCATAGTTTAAATGCATTATCCTGTAACCATTGACTAAACCAGTAATTGCCAACTGTATTTAGATGACTTCCTCCCCTCTTAATATCTAAGTTTTTATCGTAAGAACCACCTTCATTATGCTTTAAATAGCTCATAATTAAATCGGCGGTGATGATGGTGAATGGGGCTTCATGACAGAACGCAACCTTCCACTTAATTTTAGAATCAGCTGCGTGTTTGGCTAAATCAGCAGTAGCCCAATCTTTTAAGTCATTATATATGTTTACTCCAACTACATCTCCGAACACATCTGTCCTCGCTAATTCAGTGATTTCAGAGTTCATAGACAAGAAATAGGTGTTACCATATACGAAGCTATAGCAGCAGGGTATGTACACTCCAGCAGACGAAATGGGTACTGTATAAGGGTGTTCAAATGTAAAGAAAAATTCTACATTGGCGGGGTTAGTTTTACTTTTATCTTCTCCATCCCCTAACGTGTATACATCCACAGGGGTTAAATCATTATTACCTACTGAGTACATTTGCTCTGTATCTCTATAGATAACATCTCCACCCTTGTAATAGTCAATCCATTCGTTAAATCTATTACCATTCTGAGTCTGGTCTCCAGTATTTAAGCACCATTCATATGGATTTTCAGCTTTATCAGAGTTGATGTATTCCGCACTAACCCTCCACATTTCATACTCTTCTGCATTAAATCCTTGCTGGTCACTTACTTGTAGGAAGTTAAATCCCCTTTCAATAACCTTATCTCTATTTCTAAGAGTAAATGACCTTTCCTCAGTCCATGCTCCATCTCTTCCTACCTTGTAATAATACTTCTGAGTATCAGTAGGTTCGTCGAAGTCCTTAATGAACTTATGAACTGTAAATGGTGTACCATCTGTAGTTATACTTCTAATCCTATTGTATATTTTATTAGTCCAATTCTTATGATTAGCAGGTCTGTTAGGATTCTGGCTAACCTCCTCTGAATTGAAGTCCTCTTTCTTAAAAGACTCAAACTTATTCTCTGGAGTATATTCTTCCCTATCTTTCCTTATCCAGATATATTCATCATAATATCCAACTGATACCCAGTTAAAGCATCTAGTCTTATGTGCATCATGTCCTAATGTACAAGTGACAATATTGGGAGCACCTTCAACTAGTAGATGTTTATTGAAGAATATATTCTTATTTTGAGATGAGTTCTTAGGAGTGTACTCTTGAATATCAATAGCAGGGTTAATCTTATCCATATTGATGTAAGTCCAGTCCTTAACATTACTCCTAGCACTCAGAGCCTTAGTAGCCTGCTTAACTGGGTCCATATTATAGTAACGCATTAATAACACATTACTTCCCTTAGTGGCAATAGGAGATGCCTCACATGGCATTGACTTATCGTTATAACTACCTATTCCGACTAAATCTACATACCATTTAATTACTCCATTAGTAGTCCAAGGTGCTGTACTGTTCATAACAGTAGTCTTGAAGTAATCTGTTGTTTCCTCACTACTAATATAGAATGCACAGTCATAACTAAATTTGATGCAGTTATCTTTACTAGACCAAATACTATGAGCTTGAACCCCAGCACCTGTATCTCCAGCAATCTCAAGCCTTGTATTATTAAGAGTAGCATCTTTAGTCCAATACATATCAGGTTCACCAACTCTAATTAGTGTAGTATTGATGTTCTCTACGGAACATTGAGCACCCTTAATTAAGAATGTACCTTGAGATTTAAGAGTGCCAATTAGAGGTAATGTAACCCAATCTCCACTATTCCTTTCTGTATAATGTAAGTATAGTCCTTTTAGATTTAAGTCCTTCTTACCTAGGTTACATAGTTCTACGAAATTGTGAGATACTGGATTATAATCCTTATCCTCAGATGTTCCCCCACAATATACCATGTTGACATATATCTTTGGAGAATCTTTAGAGCCAACTTCTTCTGGAATAATTGGGAAATAAGGAGTAGTATAATAAATTCCAGTACCTTGAGTCTGGGCATTACCAGCTAAAGTGTTCTTATCTAATCTATAATCATGTACATCTAACTTACCATCCTTAACCTGAATAAGGAATGTATTCTCTTTATTTGTCATGTCAGCGAACTCAATACCAATAATCTTGGTCTTAGCTCCACTGCCGCTTCCAATGACTTCGGTTAATATTCCATCCATTGTTTCTGGGTCTGGTCCAGGCCCTGGGTCTTCACCTCCACCACCTGTACTACCTATTTTAATTAGTTTATATGTCTTAGGGTCTTTAATCCATAATGTCTGAGTGTCATAACACCATAACAATTCCTTTGGTAAGAAATCACCTTTATTAGCTTGCATTTCTGCGTATGTACCACTTTTGATACATATATGCTTAGCATTAGGTAAATACTCTTTATATTCAGTAGGTTCAGGTGCATCAGCAAGAACCACATCCTTGTTAGCCTCTTGAGTGGCGTTGTCCTCTTCTTCTGAAGTACCGTAGTTAGGCTCCTCATTAGGCATACCATCATAGGCATACCTCTGATTGTTTCTAAAGTCACCCGAATCTATCTGGCAGTTAAATGCAAACTCTAACTTCTGTACCTTGTCTTGTAGTACTGATATAACCTTTAACAGGTCTTGAATCACAGTACTACTTGTCATATGTTCTTTATTCTCAGAAGTATCTATCCAAATACCTCCCTTATCTTCAGGTGGTGTATCCTGTATATAAATTTTGGAGAAGGATTCCCAAACAAATCCATTAAAGTAACGTATTTCATTAATATCATTAACGAATACTATTTGTCCCTTAACTCTAAGGTCATCCCTATCAAGTAGTTCTTCTAAAGTGTCAACTACTACAATAGACATTCCTCCTCCGCCACCCCCTCCACCTCCTTGTACTTTCCATATATTCCATACTCCGTTATAGAATTGGTACATATGGTTGCTGTCAGGTGAATTTTTGACGTAACATAGCATACCTTCCTTTAACTTGTTTGTGTTAAGAAAAGCTTCCATATCACTCATATTGGTAACTTGGATGTAACCGCCACGTAAATCATTAACATCTGCTAGTGCAAAACTAGCATTGTTCTTGGGTTTTAATTGACCAATTACCTCAATATATTCATTCATGCTGATAAAAATAAAGGGCTATGTTATTCACACAGCCCTCGTTTTATATTACTGTTCTACGAACAAGCTATGAAGCACTTCTAGAAAATCAGCAGCACATAACTTCTGTCCATTTATTTCAACATCATTGGCTGCATTTACTTCAACAATCTGAGCATACTCATCTTCGTTGAAGTGAGCACAGTCAGCTACTTCATCCTTACTCCTTTGGTCAAGATAGGTGTTGTATTCCTCAGTTATTTGCTTATTCCATTCCTTTATCTGTTCTCTCTCATCTTGAGTTAGGTCACTTTTACTAGCTAACTCTCTATATTCACTCGGAGTTAATTGTGAGATAGCTTCTTGTAAATCATCCTCTACTTGTCTACGAAGTTTACCTAATTCAATACGCATTGACATAATCTTTACCTTTAAATCTTTACTGAGTTCCTTGTCCTTATCCCTAAGTATAATCTTAGTAATAAAGTTGTGCCTAATCATCATTTCGTTTACTGTCATAGTCTTTTTCTAATTTTGTTAATTCTGTGCAAATATACACATTATTGAGTATGAAACAAAGTATAGTTAGTTAAAATTATAAAATTAACTATGAGACAATCAAATTGACTCATAATTTGCTATACATTCCTTTACCTTTGTTTCCACTTTCTTCATAAGCTCATCTGTTACTATTCCTTGAGATGCAGTATAGTATGTGATTTCATCTTTAGAGCAGGAACCACTTACAGACATATTCTCCATAGTAAAGTTAAAAGAAGCCTCAGTAGGGGCTTGTGATTCCTCGTAGTTCATTGTTACATACACTTCAATAGTATCTACTGTTACTGAGCCAGATAAATTAATCATTCTAGTAAATTTCATAGTTAAAAAATTAATATTAAATAAAATATATAAACTAATAGCCTAAAGCCATCCAATTAATCATAGAATTAACTGTTTCACAGTTAGCTATTGTGCAGCCAGTCCTATTATAATGACCTGCTACACAAATCTTGTCCCAGTCGGTTGCAGTTGTTTTATGTGTTACTTGTACTGATATACAAGCTGTTGGGAATGCAATCGGGAAGGGTTTATATCCCGTAGCATTTGCACCTACATATGCTTCACCCCATTGAATTATAAATCCGTTAGGGAATTTAACATATCCAGCAACATCTTTAGAAGCTGCCCAATTTGAGTTCAGTGTAAAGTCTGACAATGCTCTATACCCACCAGCACCAAGTACTACATTGTTATTACTACCACCTTTAGTTATATATGAACCATCGTGGTTATGGTTGCTGTTTGCTTTAGAGTTAGGGTCAAAGTTCCTGGTATCCCATACTTTTATCCATCCATACCAATTGTCAGTAGCATCTCTTAACGCTCTGTACCACAATCCCATACCAGCAGTCCATCCTCCAGCAATCTCAACTGTACCTCCAGTACTTCTTCCAAACCCTATAACGGATGTATATGTAGTTGGTGCACCATTACTAGTTCCACTAACTGTATTATAGGAGTACACATCACCTAGGTTCTGAGTTCTTCCTGTTTGAGGATTTAAATTTCCCCTAGAATTTATATAATTGTGGGAGTGACTAGCTGGAGCACCACCAATATCAGCAAAAGACCATGAAACATTACCAGAACCATTTACTGACCTAGTAGTATTACCAATAGTAAAGTTCCTGGCTGTTCCCCAGTATGATGTAGTAATGTTAGCGGTACCATCAAAGTTGGTTCCGTTAATTTGTCTAGCGGTTTGCAATTTAGTAGCAGAACCTACATTATAGTGTCTGGCGTTAACAGAATCAAGTAACATTCTCCAGGGTTTCTTATCGTTACCCCACCCACTTCTATATTGAATACCATTACTAGTATCTGTACTGTCTGAAGCTCTATGATTTGTATAGACATCAAATCTAGAATCACCCGAAGCAAGAGATATTACAGCCCCATAGGAATATTTCCTCGCAGTGACCCCTTCTGGATAGGCATTATGGTAATTTTTTGCACCTATCTGTGACCACAGAGTAGCTTCTCCGTCATTACCAGTAGCTCCTCTATATCTTAAAAATGCATGCTCATGATTTCCATCTAACAAATCCGCATTCAGATTAGTACATAAAGTCGTTGCAGATGCTATATAGTAGTTAGCCTTTAGAGGCCTATATGTGGTTCCAGTACTAGAATTACCATCCACGAAATAGAACATATTATCTCTAAATGTAATATTTCCCAATGACCTGTTCGGGTTATGCAATATTAACATAGCATTAGTAGTAGTGTTAGCCGAACACACCTCTAGATTTGTAGTTACAGATAATGCCCCAGTCATAGTATCACCAGTAACGTTGACATACCTACCGTCTATAATTCCAGCATAGTTATTAGTATCTAACACTCTATACCATCCATAGTTAGTACCCCCTTGTATTCTTCTCCAGTAAATACCATCGGATGTATTTAAAGGGACTGCTATATCAGCGAAATACCCAGAACCATTTCCATGATTCATTCTTAATATATGCCACCATTGAGCTGTTGGTCCAACATTCTGATTAGCAGCAGTACCAGCACCTAAATTCGCATTGAAGTAAGTTAATCCATTTAGTCCAAATGTTAACTGACTATTAGTAGCTAATCTCTTAGACCATTCAGCAGCACCATTTAAAGCACCAGTAAATGTTGGAGCTGTGACTGTGCCAGGGAATACTGTATTTCCATTAGCATCCAATAGAGTTGCAGTTCTTTTTACAGTGGTAAATACTCCTGTATATTGTCTAGCATATATAGGTTCATTACCATCATCACAAGAAGCTATCTCCATCCATCCTGCATTAGATGCTGTACCACCATATGCTACTCTACCATAATCGTTATCCCCACCTTGGAATCTAACTTGTCTAGTTCCTGTAGAGCTAGCTTGGTTTATTATAATATCGCCGTTCTGGGTTAAGGTTCCATTATTAGTAATACCAGTAGTGGTAAGTAATGCAGTAAATAAACCTCCACCAATAACATGAAGCTTCTGTGTTGGAGTTGTAGTGCCAATTCCTACATTTCCTAATCCAGTTAATACCATTTTAGCACTCATAGCCGGGTCTGTTCCAGCCTCTCCAACAGAACTCATAAAAGCTAGGTAATTACTATTGTCAGTACCACTGAAATATGGAGTTAATCCAAACTTATCACCATATCCACTCTCTTTCCAATATATAGTATTAGCACCCATTCCAAGAGTACCAGTCATAGTATCTCCTGAGACATTGATATAGCGGCTGTCTAGGAATCCCGCATAATTGCCAGAATGTAATAACGTAACCCAACTATTCCACCTTGAATCATCATGCCTTCTATATTTAATCGTGTCAGAATCATAATAGAAAGCTAGTTGAGTGTTTCTCGTTGGAGTGTCACCTAAGCTAAATATAGTAGTATTTGCAGATAGGGTAGAATCATCTGTAGGTTTAGGGTCAAGTGTAACTACATTTCCATTTCCAAAATATTGGTTTACAGTAGTATATCTACCTCTGAGCCAAGAGCGCATAACACCCTCTCTTCCACTAAATCCTGCCAAATGTACTCCATCAAGTAAATCAGCATTAAGATTACTTACTAAGGTATTACTAGCTACAACCAATGGCGCAGTTCCAGACCCAACTTTAGATATGAATTGTCCAGAGGTTACACTCTTCCAATATCCACTATCATTACCAAGAGCAATCTTATTAGTCTCAGCTCCATGTGGTCTAAATTCAGTAGTGTTAAGATATACTAGATTACGATTACTTGCTCCAAGTGATATATCACCTGAACCCATAAGGCCAGCAGCTTCCCAAGAATTACTAAACTTAATATATTTACTAAAGGTTTTAGTACCAGTAACTGCCTGGTCAGTGGCGATAGTAACATAATGTGAATCAGCATATGAAGGATAGTTTACAGTATCTAATAATGTTCTCCATGGCATCTTACCATCTCCCCATCCTGTTCTATATTGAATACCATTTGATTTATACTCTGCATCACTAGAATGGCGATTGTACCAAATATCTAACCTAGAGTCGTTTCCAGGTAATGATATTACTGAACCATAATTATATGTGTTGGATTCCTCCAATCCGTCTGGAAGGGCTTTATTATACTGCCTTATGCCTATCTGTGCCCATAAAGTGTTAACTTGAGTAGTGACAGTATCTCTATAACGTAGGAAAGAATTTTCATGTAAGTTATCAAGTCTATCTGCATTGAGGTTAGTCACTAATGTGTTACTAGCAACTCTAAATGGTGCAGTTCCGCTAGCTACTGTAGATATAATAGGAGTTGTAAATGTTTTACTTCCATTAATAGTCTGCTCAGTATCTAATGTTACATATATAGGATGAGTATGGTCTGTTGTTGATACTTTTTTACCATCACTATATAAGCAATTATCAGCACCAACGTACACATATCTGTTACTATATGTTTGAGGACTTTCAGTCTGTGATTCTGCTCCGATTAAGAATAACTTTGTGTTTATTAAATCAGTAGCTCCAGCTGTATTCACAGTATCACTTCCTGGGTCTGCTGCTAATGTTAAATTGCCTTGGTTGTCTGAAGTGATAAACATATTATCTCCAGCAATGAAATTTACCTTCTTAGCTTCATAACCATCGAATGAGGTAAATTCCACACCTTTTACCTGGAAAGATAACGCATAATTTAATCTGTCTGGTTTATTAGCCCATGCAGGTATTCCAGACTCACCAATAACTAACATTTGTCCCACAGAGCCATTTGGTAATCCTTTTATTAGTTTACCTGTTATACTGTCAAACACCGCCAGTTGTCCTATTGTAGCGGATGAAGGCCCACTAACAACTCCAGTAGTATTAGTCTGAACATATGTCCACTTCTTAGAAACCTCTTCCCAGTTAGTACCATCAGAAGCAGCAGTAGCTTCCTTACATATAAGTAAGTCACCAACCTCTACCGACACTCCGTTTATATACCCCACACTATCCCTATAAGCACCATTACCAAAGGTTACAACATAAGTATTACCTATATCTGCCATTGGTGTATAAGTACCTGGAGAAGATATACCAGCCTCTAATGCTCCCTTAAATAGCATAGCATTATTAGAGCCGAGGATACTATCAGCATAACTCTTAGCAGTTTCTATAGCATTCCATACCATTAGTGGAGATGCTGCAATAGCTGCGACTACGTTAGTATCATTTATATTTTCATTATCACTTGATGGGTCTGGTTTCCTACTTAATATGTCTTGTAACTTTACATGACCATACAATTTAGTAGAAGCACCACCATATTCTGGCTTCAATGACAAGTGAATCTTAGGAGTAGCTTGTCCTTCTACATCTCCCTTTAGCTTACCAATAATATAACCATCTAATACAGAAACGTCTCCATGATTAACTGTTACCGCACCATCTGAAACCATTCCTCCTGCTACAGTTATTCTTTGTGTAGCATCATTAAATGTCAAACCATTAGCCTTTCTAACTTGAGATGTGTCCATATTATTGTTAGCTTCATTGTAGGATAATAATATGTTTCTCTCAGCCATCTGATTAGATGGAGCTACCTGTTCAACATAGTCCCTAATCTCAATATTATGATTCTCTGCAAATGTTATATGTCCTGTAGCATCTACTATAAAGTTTGGAACAACAAACACACTAGCATTTCCTAGATTAGTTGATTGTCCATAAGAGCCTGAAGCTACACCGCTCTCCATGTGTAATAACTTCCTATTAGAAGCATCCCACTTCAAAGGAGGTTCAGTATCCACTCTATTAAGTGCATTACTGCTGATAATAATTCTATTACCATCACCTTTTCTAAGGCTAATACTGTCACCTGTAGGAGTTAGCAGGAAGAAGCTATTTCCTATTTGAACCTTAACAGAGCCGCTAACTTCTGATACTTCTATACTTGGATAGCCAATACTAAAGTAAGTACCACAAGTCCACATCTCTCTAGTATCCTCAATGAATACTACTGGGTTAAGCCCTTCTGGTATTGTGGGTATTAGTGGCTCAAACTCTTCTTTCTTTCTAGCATATACAATCTTCTTATCTATTATCATTCCTATATGATTTGAGTTGTTAATAATTCATCAAACCTCTGAGCTGTTTGAGCAACAGTTAGACCTTTATCTATAAAGTTACCTGACCACCCAATAAGTAAGTCAGTACCGTCTAGTACTGGATTATTCTTAATAGCCTTCTTATTTACAGTCTTATTGCCCAGGTTCTCGATTTCTTTTTGCATATTATCAAGCTTCTCTTGAATCTTATTCACAATGTCGATAATCTCTTTATTATCAAGGAATACAACCCATTGTTCCCCATCAAATAAGAGCATCTTACTGTTATCTTTAATCCAAATGTGGTAAATGGTTGGAGGGATTTGGTCACCCCTCCAGAAATTTACCTGCTTGTTATTTACCATTTCATTTGCCATTCTATTCTAATACTATCGTTTTACTTAAATCAAGACCTTGCACCAACTTCTCTAATGCTGTAAGTCTTTCAACTAAGGCTTCAGTTCCCGTGGAAGAAGATGTTATAAATTCCTTATTAAATGTATACGTCGTTTTAGTTCCTACTACTAATGTAAATGTTAACTTCAAGTCCTGAAGTTCATCATAGTGAAACATCATTATCACTTCTACAGTTCTAACATCATCAGTATCTTTAGTATCTTTAGTATCTGTAGCTGTCTTTCTGTAAGCTGTTACAAATTTCAAAGTTGCATATTCTAGTGTTACTAATCTAGCCCTGGATAGAGCTACTATAAAATCATACGCCTCTTCAGAGTTAGTGTAATAGTCAGACAGATTCTCAGATAGATAAAGAGCCTTCTCAATATGCATGATATAGCCCTGCACATCTGACTTAAATACATTAAGTAGTCCTATCTGTTCTTTTACGTATGTATCATTATAATTCTCGAGTGATTGTAACTTAGCTTTGTTCTCATTAGTGAAGTCATTAGTGGACAATCCTTTACCTTCAACCTTATCAACCTTAGTACTAATGTCTGGAAGTTCGCTCTTTAAAGCATAGTTGCTTAAATCAGTTTCAGGAATATTGGCTATAGCCTGTTTAACATAATCCTCGGTAGCCAGACCTTCTATACTAGGAATCTCAGGCTTTCCGTCTAAGTCTTGATATTTACCAGAGAATAATTCGCTCTTATTTGCCTTACTCTCTAATGTAGTACTTATTGTAGCAATTGTCCTATTACTCTCTATAATAGCATCTCCAACTTCCTTAAAGGTATTATAAGAAGGGTCAGAATCTTGAGTAAGTATGTCAAACTGCTGTCTAGTAAAGTTGTTAGCTATCTCAAGTATTTCTGCTGCTGTCCCAGCCCTTTCTGCACCTAACTCCTCAAGGGTATATGTAGGTTTATTAGGTTGTTTAGCCCATTCTGGGACAGTTGGGTCAGTTTCAATATAGCCAGTTAGAAATCCTTTACTATCTAATTCTTCTTCAGTAACTAAGTTATCTGGAATTGTTGTTAAGTAATGTTTATCGTTCTCTAATTGAGATACTTTAGTAGGTATGTCTTCTATATCGGCTTTATTACTGACATCAGGGATTTCACTCCTATCTGCTTTTGTGTTAACCTTCTCATCAACTTCTTTAATCAGTTCTCTAACACTGGTATCACTATAGTTAGTTAGTCCCTTTAGTTTATTCTTCTCTTCTAATGTAAAGCTTTGCTCAGATAAGCCCATTCCTTGGACTTTGTCTACCTTGTTGTTCCAATTTTGTATATCAGTA
>OGWY01001306.1_pt1 | contig 19884 bp, 18 predicted proteins | sample 1576121 | NCBI WGS metagenome assembly OGWY01 (sample SAMEA3541543, study PRJEB24748) | human gut metagenome | biome: human gut; feature: human-associated habitat; material: faeces | place: China | collected 2012 | reverse complement strand
AAGAGCATGGATTATCCATACATTATTATCTCTTTCATTTACTTTCCACGCTACCCTTTTATACTCTTTATTAGAATTACTGTTAACTATGGCACACGCCTTAATAATTCCTTCATATACCTCAATCAACCCACCCAATCGCCTAAAAATGCTATTATAGTAGGCTTTCCAAATTATAGCAGCTCTCTATAACCCATATTTAATTCTAGCACGCGTAAGCTTTCCAAGCAGTCCATCACCAAAAAGAAATGCACATACAGCCGCTCCTCCCGCATGCATAGCATCATAAGGTGCTCCGGTTATGTACAGAAGCTTCAATGCCTCCAATGATATATTGGCACTGCCGGAATCTGTATATGTGCTGTTCATCATCATTGCTGCAATATTCATAATTCCACCATATATAACGAACACACTTATAAATGTAAACATTGTCACTGTAATAAAATTACAAGGTATACGGCTTCTCATAAATAGTACCGCCGCAATAATTCCCACAAGACCGAAAGCATACAGCCTCCACCCAAAGAATGTCTCTCCCGGCTTTGCAGTAAATATATATACAATATATCCCACAAGCTCTGACACAACCATACACACAACAGGAACAGCCATAACTGACAGACCTGTTCTTGCCTGCTTTCTTACAATCTCTTTCTTATCATCAAAATATCCGACAAGCTCCGGTTTGTAAAATGCAATTCCTGCAAGAACACCAAGCAGCCCCCACGCAGCCATTTCCCACGGAGTCCATACCCCCTGCCCCATAAAGAAATTACATACAAATCTTGACAATACACCTGTAAGAAATCCTGTCTGTGGTCCAAATGCAATTCCTGTTATTATGACAAGTGCTGTACCCGCATGAAGCGGTATCGTATACGCACATATTATATTAGCAACAACTGTAAGAGCTGACATAACTGCAATCATCACAACATGCCTTGCCTTCGGCTTCCTCTTTTCAAATGTAAAGAAAGGAATGGCAATTGCAACAGCCAGTATAATAATGCTTATAAGCATATAATTAACACTCATTATCTATTATCCTCTAAACATCTGTGAATCGCTTCAACAGCTTCATCACATGTTACACAATCTTTGAAAAAATCGGACATAATCCTGTTAGTATCCGTTGTGAAAAATATATTGCCTGCAAAGAAGCTGTGTGAATCTGTGTAACTTTCTATGTCTCTGTCAAATATTAATCCACATTTGTCGGCAAATAATGCACAGAATTCCACATCGTGTGAAACTATCACAATAGTTTTCCCCATATTCTTTAATTCTTCCAACCATTCACCCATCTTTTTACAGAAGAACGGGTCAATTCCTTTAGTTGGCTCATCAAGCAGAATAATATCCGGTTCATACAGCAGTATCTTTGCAAATGCGAGCCTCTGCTGCTGACCTCCGCTCAAATCATACGGATGCTGCTTTCTCACATTAAGAAGCCCTGTACGCTCCAGCATACTCTCAACAAGTTCAATTCGCTGTTTCCTGTCCATATCCTTAACAGACACATTTCCCTTATCCATGACTGCCGATGCAAGTTCTTCCTCAACACTTATCTGACTAAGCAGTGCCATTGGATTCTGCGGAAGCACCGCACATCTTCCATTCACCTTCACCTTACCGGATATAGGCTTTTTAATTCCTGACATAAGTCTTAAAAGCGTCGTCTTTCCTGCTCCGTTGCTTCCAAGCAAAGCAGTTATCCTGCCCTTCTCTATATCAAAGCTGATATTTTCAAGTACATTTGCAGAATTCTTAGTGTATCTGAAGAACACATTTTTAACTGAAACAGCTGTTTCCCCGGCTTCATAATGCTTATCCTGTGATACATATGAGTCTCCTTTAATATTAAGGCTTGCCACCCACTCCCTGCCTTCTTTAACCGTAAGAGGACAGTCTGTTTCAAATGTAATATCCGTCTTACAGCCTTCATATATCCTTACAGATGAAGGCAGCCCGTACACAAGCGGATTCTCTGTCTTAACAAGACATTCTGCCGTCTTTTGCGGAGTATTATTATATATAAGCTTTCCATCCTCAAGCACAAGCACTCTGTCCACCTTAGAATAGATATCCGCAAGATTATGTTCAACACACATAATTGTTATTCCAAAATCCTTGTTAAGCTCCAGAACTGTATCAAAGAACTTCTTCTTAGCAAGCGGGTCAAGCTGTGCCGTCGGTTCATCAAGCAATAAAACCTCTGGTCTCATAACCATTATGGAAGCTAGATTAAGAAGCTGTTTCTGTCCGCCAGACAATTCCTCTGTATTCTTATCATACCAGCCCGTAATTCCGAAATATTCAGACATTTCTGCAACCCTGCGCCTTATGTCTGCATTTGGCACGCCGAGATTTTCAAGCCCAAATGCCAGCTCATGCCATACCTTATCAGTAACAATCTGGTTGTCAGGATTCTGTCCGACATATCCAATCTTAACTGCCGCTTCTGCCTGACTTAAGCTGCTTATCTGTCTGCCGTAATATTCTGCTTTTCCACTAAGTCTCCCCTCTGGAATCATGCTTTTATCAAGCATCTTAAGAAGCGTAGTCTTTCCACTTCCCGAAGCACCTATAATCAGCGCAACCTCGCCCTTCTTTATATCAAATGTTATATCTTCAAGTACCAATACATCACTTCCTGCATACCCGAAAGAAAGTGATGAAACATTAATAATTGTGTCTGTCATTATGCAATTACCTTTCGTTATATGAACTTCGTCTCTTATACTGCACATTACCAGTTATCTCTATTATCATTGGAATCAATGTCAGTATTACAAATGCTGTAACTGACAGCACTCCTTCAACACCTGATTTCGTAAAATATATTACTGGAAGATAATATACTGCAAGCTTCTTTCCTGCTATCGGAATAACAGCCATCACAAAACATACCAGCATTATAATTATCGTAAAAGTATCCTTTAATGTGAATCTGAATCTGTTAAAGCTTGTCCTTCCTTTAAGTCCATACCCCCTGCTTTCCATAGACATAGAAGTTTCCATTGAGCTTTCAAGTGACCATGTTATAAGAGTTGAAAATTCATTCGCAAAATGTCCGATTTTTTCAAAGATGCCATTCTTATTCTCCACTCCTCGAAGTCCCATCTGCGCGTCATGTATTTGTCTGCATCTCTTTCTCATAAGCGGTATCATTCTTAATATCATAGAAAATATCATGCCAACAGAAGGAATAAAACTTCCGAACAGATACATCATTTTCTCCGAAGAAAGATAACTGGCTGCAACACTGCACCATTGTATGACTGCAATTAATAAAAGACTTATAACTGCACCGTATATTATATTCTCAAGACATACCATGTTATCGTTAATATAAAACAACGGTGTAACTCCGCTGTGATTAAAAATTGGCTGGATTAACACAGAGAATATAACAACAGGAATTGTTATCATAATATTCTTCTTAATAAAAGAACCACCCTGCATATATATTCCAAGGGCAAGTGAACCTGCATACGAAATCGCCAGTATTACCGGGTTCATTGTGAACATGGTTATCACCAGCACAAGTGCAATGTAGATGAAATTCGTCCACGGATGCATTGCTGCAAATGCTGAATATTTAGTTACATGTCGCCCATCTGACATACGTATATCCATTTAATTGCCTCTCCATCTTTTACTGTATAATTATTTGCTGCTATCATATACAACTTTCCATCAACTCTGTAAGTCCAGCCACTTTGTGGTCCTACATTCTTCTCTGACAGATTATTAATGCTTGATACATACGACTTATCGGAATTAGCAACTATCGGAATTACAGGATCATGCATTGCTGTAACTGCTGCAAGAACATCATATACAGTAAAGCCTTCAACTGCAGTGTATGTTGTAACTTCAAGTATAGTTCCATCATCAGGGATACGTGATGCAATTGACGGATTAACAGTATCTTTTCTCGCTGTCGCATTATCGCATCTTATCTCTATAGTACAACTGATTACCTTGCCTGCCGGTCTGGTATTCTGTGAATTATTCCCTGAATCATCATTTCCCGAATTGTTACTTCCTGAAGTATTATTCCCTAAATTGCTGCTTTCTGAATCATTGCCACCTGATACGGCGTTTCCGTTACTCATGTCTGATTCTCTACCACCTGAACCGGAATTATTATCTGTAACTGTTATATTATCCGTTGAGCCAGAAGCAGAATTGTCATCTGAAACTGTTCCGTCACCTGTTCCATCAAAGCTGCCGTTGTCTGCAGCATTACCATTACCGGTACCGATGGTTTCATTCTGTAATCTATCATTATTATCTGGTCTGTCGGGCTGTGTCTGACCCGAATCTGCCATATTACTGAATTGCTTTCTGTAGGAATCAACAGAACGGATTCTTACATTGGTTATTAAAAATATAACTAAGGCAAGACCTATTAACACAAGACCAATCTTTTTTATATTTCTGTATTTGTTAAACATTCATATTTCTCTTTAATATTTCTTATTGATTTTACCTCGAAATAATAACATATACAGTCAATCTATTCAAACTTTCTTTACGAATTAACATTTTATGGCATAAAAAAAGCAGCTTACGCTGCGAATGCTTTAAGATAGCAACTTCCATATGAGTACCACCTTTTTACATTTCATGGTCAATAAATTTACATATCCGAGAACCACAGCCATCCCCGTCTTTTGGCTGTCCCCCTTCAATGCATATTCATAATAACCATTTCATGTAAAAGGTGTAATCATATTCATGTATAGTTCTTGTAAAATTCTAACTCCAGTATCCTAGTTCTATGCCTTTCTTGTATACACCAATTCCCTTTGAATAATATCCATAACAGTTAAAATGTGTCCAGTCATATCTTAGTTGTTCAGATATATTACCTTTCTTGAAATTCTCAAGGTCATCAGTTGTTGTATCTAGGCCACAATCTGTTAATCCATTCTGTATCATATATGTTCTCGTATTAAAGAAATGCTCGCCATATGCTTCTCTTAAGGCTGCTTCCCATGCTGTATCACCGATTCCCACATAATTACCATCATCTCCATACTCTCCCTGATTAGCATCTGCAGAATCAGCTGGATCATCCGTATCTCCCAGTACTATATAATATTTGCATCCAGAATTAAGTATTATATCATCATATTGAAGAATAAGCTGTTTATAATTATTAGACCATCCGCCATTACTTCCCATTTCAAGTATCAATATATCTTTCGCACTTCTTTCCTGTGATGCCCTTGTCATTGCCTGTGTTCCGCCAGAGATTGTAACTTTTTCTACGCCTGCAGTTTCTGTTGGTTTTTCTGTTGGCTTCTCTGTTGGTTTCTCCATTGGTTTTTCACCAGATGTTTGTGACTCTGTTTCTTTTGTCACTGTGTCATGTTCTGTTACTTTATCACTCTCTGCTTTTATATCTGCTTCCTGTCTTGAATATGTATCAGTTCCACTTTCATATATAACAACGTTATAATCTGCCATATTATCATATGCCGCATATCCCTTTGTAAGTTTTATACTTACATATCCATCTTCCGCATTATCAACATCACATAAATAACCATTTATATACATATCTCCCGGATAAGGATCATAATCAAATCCATATCCGCTATAATCATCCGCTTTAAACACATTTCCATCTTCATCTATAATACTTGCTATTGCTGAGTCAGTCTCACTTATTGTAATATCCCTGTCAATATACACTTTAGTTCCACCAGCACGAAAAGTAATATAACTGGAATCTTCTCCTGACCCCCCAAGATTATGTGTTGGTATGTTAGTCATTTTTTCTATTGTAACAGGTGTAGTCCACCCATATATATCAATGCCATTTACTTTTCCTTCAGTTGTACTTCCTGCTCCTGCCATCATACTATCCCCATAGCATGTTATTTCTCTCTTCTGCCCATCATATGGGATAAATTCATCTGTAAGCTGCCTTGGTGGAAGCTCAAATGCTTCCTCATTTTCTGTTGATATCTCATTTTCAAAAAAATCTTCAACCACTCCCTTGTCTACTACTTCAACACTCTCTTCCTGCGTTGTATCTTCTTCTGTGTTTTCCTCTTCTGTAGTTTCCTGCACCATCATTGTATGTACAGTTGTTTCTTCCATATTTTTCTTTTTTACATTCTTATTATGTCTTAATTGCACAGCAATTACCGAAACAGTTATTAATGCTATAACTAAGACTGCAGCCAAGCTTATAAATATATATTTTCTTCTATCTTTAGTACCTAGTCTTAACATGTCTTTCATATAATTTTCTGCCCTTTCTTTAGTTCTATTTATTATTATACGAAATGAAGTTTAAATAAGTTTAAAAAAAGAAAAACTTCCGCGAAATTATATCACAGAAGTTTTTCTTTGTATATTATATTAATCTTGTTGCATAAACCATGACATCATACATCCGCCATCTGCACCGGCTTCAAGTACTTTTCCAATGTTATCAGGCTTAATTCCTCCAATTGCAAACACTTTCACTATCGGATTAACTGTACGGGCTGCTCTACACACTTCTTTAAGAAAACTAAGTCCTGCCCCCATCTTCCCCGGCTTACACTGTGTTTCAAATATTGTTCCAAGCACAATCTGGTCTGCTCCTGCGCGGACAGCATTCACTGCCTCTTCCATACTGTGACACGATACACTCACACAATCAAGTCTCTTTATCACATCTGCCTGTTCATCACACATTTGTTTAAAATGTTCCATTGAAAAATGTACATTTCCACAGTCTGCATACTTTGCCGCACTGATATCACTGTGAACAAACATTTTAACAGAAGCTTTCCTGCACATTACCTGTATGTGTCTGGCAAGTTCTCTGTAGTCCTGCCTGTCCATGTCCTTTTCACGAAGTATCATGGCATATGGGTGCAGTGCCACACATTTTTCAATCTGCGTAATGTACTCATTCATAGTACACTCTGCACCACCGCTGCCACTCACAAGGTGCTTGTTCGTTATACATATATATTTTCTATACATAAATGTATTCATTCACGACTGGCTGAAGCCCGCCATCCTCCATATCCTTATACATTCTGTCAAATGAACGGTTATCATTGATTTCAAACTGTTCATCTCCGGCATCACCATCTTCTTTTCCTGTATATTTAGATTCATGGTCGCCGATTCCTGTTGAAACACCTGCTGAAACTTTAGTGGCACATATCTTGGTTATACCATTTCTAAACTGCGCACTCTCACGGCTTGAAACTGTTATTCCAACGAATGGCAGAAATAATCTGTACGCACAAAGCACCTGACACAACTGCTTTTCGCCGACATCTCTTGGATTAATCTTATCATTGTTGATTATCGGACGGAGTCTCGGACAGCTAAGACTCAGTTCTGCATGTGGGTATTTTCTGTTAAGATAATATACATGCAGTGCTGTTGCCAGTGCGTCTTTTCTGAAATCATCAAGTCCTAACAATGCTGAAAATCCTGCTCCTCTCATGCCTGCCATAAGCGCCCTCTCCTGTGCATCAAATCTGTAAGGCCATACTCTCTTATGTCCTAACAAATGTAATGTCTCATATTTGACAGGATTATAAGTTTCCTGGAATACTGTCACATAATCAACTCCACATTCATGAAGATAGCGGTATTCATCCACATTTACAGGATATATCTCTATGCCGATATTCTTGAAATATTTTCTTGCAATCTTAACTGATTCACCAATATACTCAACATCTGAATATTTTCTGCTCTCTCCTGTAAGAATCAGGATTTCTTCCATTCCTGTATCTGCAATCACCTTCATCTCATGCTCAATTTCCTCAAATGAAAGTTTCTTTCTGTGAATATTATTGTAGCAGTTGAATCCACAGTATATGCAGTAATTCTGGCAGTAATTGGCTATATATATTGGCGTGAATATGTATACTGTATTGCCAAAATGTTTCTTAGTTTCATTCTCTGCCTTTCTTGCCATCTGCTCCAAGTAAGGTGCAGCAGCCGGTGAAAGCAGTGCCTTAAAATCTTCAATATTACATGTTTCTTTGCTTAATGCCCTCTCTACATCTGCGGCTGTGTATGAGTCATAGTCATACTCATCCATTGCCTTTAAGACTTTATCCTTAATATCTGAATCAATTATTTCCATGTCATCAAGATATTTCATATAATCTGTTCTGAATGACGGGTCCTGCTCTAACTTATGTTTTCTCTCTAACACAGCCGGTGGAAGCTGGTCACTGTCTATAAAATACACCTGATTTTCTTCGTTCATTATTCTGCCTTCTTTTCTATTATATTCTCATATTTCGTCAAGCAATACTTCCCCGAAGTTATGCTTCCACTGAAATTATCCCGCCAGTATCTCTTGCAATTCACCTTTGGGATTGCTCTCCACATTTAACGTAAGAATCCTGTCAATGGGTCAGATGCACTTCCACCTCTTGCAAGAACTCTTCCCATTCCTGTAAGATATGCGCTTCTTCCTGCCTCTATAGCCTTCTTAAACGCCTCTGCCATTGCCGGAACATTTCCTGCGGTCGCAATCGCTGTATTAGCCATAACCGCAGCAGCTCCCATCTCCATTGCCTCACATGCCTGCGAAGGCTTGCCAATTCCTGCATCCACGATAATTGGCAGATCAATCTCATCAATAAGTATCTGTATAAATGCTTTGGTTGAAAGTCCGTTATTGCTTCCAATCGGTGAGGCAAGCGGCATAACGCAGGCAGCTCCGGCATTCTGTAAATCTCTTGCCACATTCAGATCAGGATACATGTATGGCATTACAACAAATCCTTCCTTAGCAAGTATTTCTGTTGCTTTCACTGTCTCATAGTTATCTGGGAGAAGATACTTTGCATCATGCATAATCTCAATCTTTACAAAATCTCCACATCCCATCTCACGGCTGAGTCTCGCAATTCTCACTGCCTCCTCTGCATTTCTTGCTCCTGATGTATTAGGAAGAAGCGTAACTCCCTTCGGTATGAAATCAAGAATATTCTCCTTATTCTCTGTATTTGCACGTCTGAGTGCAAGTGTGATAATCTCAGCACCACCCTGCTCAACTGCCGCCTTGATAAGATTCACATTGTACTTTCCTGAACCTAATATGAATCTGCTGTTAAACTCATGTCCACCTAATATCAGCTTATCTTCTTTCTTATTCATGTCTTCTTTTCTGGTCATGTCTTCCATCTTGTTTTCCATTGTTTTGATATCCTCCTGTTGTCTGTGATTATGTTTCTGGTGGCAATTCTTTTGCTGGTTATACTTCCTTACCGCAATAATTATCTGTCCCACCAGTCATTTATTTCCTCAATCTGGTAATTGATGACTGAATTTGTTCTCTTACTGTTAGAAAACCTATAAAAAATGTATTTTCTGTCTTTTAGTAGGTTCACGTCAGCTCTCTTATTTTCAGAAAACCTACTAATCAAGCTCTTATAAAGCATCTTATAGGTCTTTCTTTACTCTCATGTTTTAATATGACCTATAAATACCCTGTTTATCTCGCTTTTATAGGCTGTCAGCTATCACAAAAACCTACTAAATATTGATTTCCTTATACCTTATAGGTTTCTTAATATTTCCCTACCAAAAATTAACCTACTCAAATTAAAATTCTGTGATTTTAGTAGGTCTTTGCCTATTATTAACCGCTCTGACATAACTTATAAGCAACCAGACTTCCTGAACTCAGACTAAAATCATATTAAAACTGTCCGCCACCAACAAAATGCAATATCTCAATCACATCTCCATCATCAATATTAACCTTGTCAAAATCTTCTCTGTGAATTATTTCCATATTCTTCTCAATTACAATACCTACCGGGTCATACCCAGCTTCTGTTACATAAGCAAGAAGTGTCTTTCCTGCGACTAGTGCAACATCCTGTTGTTCTCCATTAATCTGTACCATTGTGCCTCCTTTCCTTCTCTCCGCCTTTTTGCGCGAGCAGCTCACACTCCAGAACTTCGTTCTGTCGTTGTCGCGGTGCTCCTCGAGAGCCCATATAAATTTCACAGTTCGTGCAAGCACGACTGTGAAATTTCCATGTCTTCTCTCCTCGTTACTCGAGCTTTTTGTAAGCCAAGTCTCTCCGTAGCTTCGCTACTCGCGAGCCTTGATAATTCACAACTCCCGGTCTCCGACCTTCGTTGTTCATTATTGACATTCGCCATATAAGCTGAAATCTGTGCAAGCACATTTCAGCTTGCATGGCTCATTGCTTACAAAAAAGAGGCAGAGCCGCTTTCCAGCTGGCTCTGCCTCTAAAATTCACAATATGAACACGCCGGAAATCTATTATTACCGACGCCTGTTGTATGTTCGCCTGTATGAATTCTGTAAACTGATTATCATCAACTCTCTTTGCTTCATACCTACTGGTCTTGAAAAGTGGTGTCCCCAATTCAACGCCTTGATTAATATAACATATCACTGATAATTATTCAACTACCAGCTCTGTATATTGATGTCTGTAAGTTTTACTTCTTTATATTCCTGCCCTATGTATGCATATATCTGTTGTAATTCGTCATCGTCAAATTCTGCGGCTTCACCATTATACATGATATTAATTGTGTAGCTGTCCTCTCCATTATTCTCTGCCCTTATGTAGAATTCTGCCGGACCAAACATAACTTCAAGCTCTCTTTCAGCCTCCGCACACAGACTGGCAACATAATTATCATCAACCTCTATATCTTCATGTTCATCATAATTAAATGCCATCTCTGGATTATATCCTTTTCTGGCTGCTTTCTCGCTCTCTAAAGGAGTAGTCACTTCATTTTCAGAACCCGATGTACCTCTTTCAATAGGAACAGCTTTAGCCGTAACAGGTTCAGATTCATATGACATTCTATCATCCACACCTAACTGCTTATCGTTCCTGACAGAACATGCACTAAGAACCAGAGCCATCGTGCAGACACATAACACACATAAAACAAAATACATAGAATATAAGCATACACGCTTCATAACATCACCTCTGCTTATATTCTATGCCAATTTCACAATAAATCAATATTAATTTTCATTCCTCCAGGCCTCAACAACCCCTCCGATAAAGCCAGGGATAAGACCGAAGTATCCTACGAATGTAAACATCCATTCCGTTCCTTTGAATGCAAATATGTTTACAACCGCCCACACTACGAAGCCGATTGCACACCATGCAAGGGTGTTAAGCAGAAGGAAAAGATATTCATATCTTTTTTCAGTTAAATGAGTATTCTTACAAATGTTCAGAAGCATTTTCATCGAAGCCTCCCTTCGTATCAAGAGCAAATATTACCCATTCTGCAATGTTAGTTGCATGGTCTCCTATTCTCTCAAAATACTTGGCAACCATAAGAAGATCTGCAGCCTGTTCACCATTAGCTGAATCTGCCTGTATCATTGCAATCAGGTCGTCTCTTACCTTTTCAAAAAGGTCATCTACTACGTCGTCATACGCGATAACTTTTCTCGCTTTATCCATGTCCTTCTCAACATATGCTTCAATACTTCTGATTAACATAAGCATTGTCTCAGAAGCCATCTGGTTGATATGCTCTAATTTCTTTATGTATGACTGGTTAGAAAGCTTAATAGTTATCTCACCTATATCTGCTGCCTGGTCACCGATTCTTTCCATATCAGTAACCATCTTTAAGGCTGCCGTTATAGTTCTTAAATCCTTTGCAACCGGCTGCTGCTGGATAAGAAGATTAAAGCAGATGTTCTCAATAGTCTTCTGCTCCCTGTCAATCTCCTCGTCCTGAATCATGACCTTTTTAGCAAGCTCTGCATCCTGTCTTACAAGGGCATCAACAGCCTTTCTTATTGAATCCTCGATTGCAGAACCCATCTTCATCATTTCTTTGTTAAGTCTGTCAAGCTGTTCGTCAAATTTACTTCTCATCATCCAAACCTTCCTGTGATATAATCTTCTGTCCTCTTATCCTGAGGATAAGAGAATATCTGTTTAGTATCTCCAAACTCCACCATCTCTCCTACAAGGAAAAATGCTGTCTGATCCGAAACTCTCGTTGCCTGCTGCATGTTATGCGTTACCACGATTACTGTATATTTCTTCTTTAAGTCCTCCATCAGTTCCTCAATCTTGGCTGTAGATATAGGGTCAAGTGCTGATGTAGGCTCGTCCATAAGAAGCACCTCTGGCTGGACTGCAAGTGCTCTTGCGATACAGATTCTTTGCTGCTGTCCACCTGAAAGTCCCATGGCCGATTTTTTCAATCTGTCCTTAACCTCATCAAATATAGCTGCGCCCCGAAGACTCTCCTCAACTATCTGGTCAAGTCTTTTCTTATCTCTTATTCCGTGAACTCTTGGACCATAAGCGATGTTATCGTATATGCTCATCGGGAAAGGATTCGGCTGCTGGAATACCATACCTACCTTTTTACGAAGAATAGTTGTATCAACTCCCGGCTCATATATATCCTCTCCGTCAAGAAGCACCTTGCCATCTATTCTTACGCCGTCAACTAAGTCGTTCATACGGTTTAAGGTCTTTAAAAATGTTGATTTACCGCAGCCAGATGGTCCAATAAATGCTGTTACCGCATTTTCCTGTATATCCATGTTCACATCCTTAAGGGCGTGATTCTCGCCATAATACAGGTTCAGATTTTCAACTTTAACTTTAATCTTATTGCTCATATATTCCTCCCAAATTAGTGCTTTTCAAGCTTCTTAGCGAGCCTCTTTGTACCAAAATTAATAAGAAGTACAATTACAAGAAGTACAACCGCTATACCGAATGCCACCTCAAATTCACCCTTGCTTGCGCTTAAATAAAGCTGAATTGTAAGTGTTCCGCCCGAGTGAAATATTTTCTCAAGAAATGCATCAAAAGTCTTTGGAAGAAGATGTGCACTTCCCGCTGTAAAAAGCAGTGCTGCCGATTCTCCAATAATTCTTCCTATCGCAAGGATTACTCCGGTTACAATTCCAGGCATTGCTGACGGAAGAAGAATTGTTCTGATTGTGTACCATTTACCTGCACCTAAACCTACCGCTCCTGTTCTGAAACTGTCAGGTACAGTCTTTAACGCTTCCTGTGTATTTCTTGTAACAAGCGGAAGCACCATTAATGTAAGTGTAAGAGAACCTGTCAGAAGTGAATATCCCATGTGACATAACTGTCCGAAGAAAAGCATTCCAAACAAGCCAAATATAATTGATGGAATTCCTGCAAGTGTCTCTGTTGCAAATATTATAACTGTAACAAGCTTTCCCGGTTTGGCGTACTCATTTAAATAAATTGCAGCACCTACACCGATTGGCGTTGTAATTATCATAGTAAGTAATATTATTATCAATGTGTTCAGAATATTACCGGCAATTCCCACAGTTCCGTGAAGAATTGATGTAACACCTGTAAGAAATGCCCAGTTTACACGCCTTGCGCCCTTTGCGAACACATATATAATAATTCCCAAAAGCAGGAGAACTGAAAATGCTGCACATACATATATTGCTGTATAAACTGCTATTTCTTCCGGATGTCTTTTCTTGGCTTTAAGATTATCCATTTGCTTTCTCCCCTTTCTTCTGCATAAATGTAATTATCAGGTTAATAATCATTATGAAAATGTAAAGAACAAGTCCTACTGTGAAAAGAACCTGTCTGTGTACTCCATCTGCGTAACTCATCTCACTTACAATCTGTGTTGTAAGAAATCTTACTGAGTTAAATGGAAGCGGAAGATTTACTGAACCACCGGCTACCAGATTAATAGCCATTGCCTCACCTAAGGCTCTTCCTATACCTAATACGATGCCTGTTATAATCCCTGACTTGGCTGCTGGAACTACAACCTTGAATATTGTCTGTATCTTAGTTGCTCCAAGAGCAAGTGATGTTGCTCTTAAATTCATTGGAACTGCCCTGATTGCTGACGCGCTCATATTGATAACTGTTGGAAGTATCATAATTGCAAGCACCAGCACTGCAGCCAGGAGGTTGGCTCCTCCTGTGTACTGATGTGTTGTGGAATTCGCGAATACATGCTTTTCTAATTTATAAAGGAGGGGGTTTAATAGCATTAATCCGAGAAGTCCGTATATAACAGAAGGAATTGCTGCTAACAGTTCAACTGCCGGCTGAACTACTGCTGCAAGTTTTTTTCCTGCTATCTCTGTCAAAAAAACTGCTGTTAATAATCCAATTGGAACTCCGAGAAGAATCGCAAGTGTTGTTCCTACTATTGATGAAAGAATTATGTATACAATTCCATATGCAGGTGGTGTAGCCGTTGGTGCCCATACTGTTTTAAAGAGTAAGTCTGCTATTCCGACACTTTTAAGACTCTCTGTTCCTTTTATAAACATATAGATGGTAATGGAGCAGACTGCCAGGATAGCGACTATTGCACATATAAGGAATATAAACCGTGCTACACTTTCACTTGCATGCTTTGACTTTTTATTACCTTTTAAAGAACCATTTGCTGTTACCTTAACAGCTGCTGGCGTTTTATTTATTCTATTCATACCAACATTTATAACCTCTTCCATGTCAATCTCTCCATTCAGAATCTATATTTACCGGCTTACTCTGGGAGAATTAAGCCAACTCCCTTGATAACCTTCTTACCAGCTTCAGACTTTACAAAGTTAAACCAAGCCTGAACAAGCTCACTCTGTGATGAAACAGAACCCTTAGTAGCCATTACAAATGGTCTTGAAAGTGTATACTTACCAGCCTTAATGTTATCCTCTGTTGCATCTACACCATCAAGCTTTAAAGCTGCAACTGTCTTATCAACTACATCTAATGAAACATATCCGATTGCACCTGGAGTTGCTGCAACCTTGGCAAGTACAGCACCTGTACTGTCAAGTTCCTGTGCATATGCACATTTATTCTTAACTTCAAGAAGTTCCTCAAATGCTCCTCTTGTACCAGAGGCTGCCTCTCTGCCGATTACTACGATAGCTTCGTCTGAACCACCGAGGTCCTTCCAGTTAGTAATCTTACCTGTGTAGATGTCTGTAAGCTGCTGCTTTGTTACATTAGTAACCTTGTTGTTCTTGTCAGTAATCATTGCAATACCATCAATAGCTACGATGTTCTCTTCAATACCTGCTGACTTTTCCTTGTCTGATAAAGCTCTTGAAGCGTTACCGATATCAACTGATCCAGATGTTACTGACTCGATACCTGCGCCTGAACCTGTATATTCTGTTGTTACTGTTACATTAGGATATTCTTCCATGAATGCTTCCATGAGAGCGCCGCACATCTTTTCCATTGATGTACTTCCTGCTAACTGAATCTTTCCTGAAAGCTCCTTAGTTGTGCCTCCGTTTGCTGAGCCACCATCTGCACTTGATGAACCACAGCCTGCTAATGTTGCAAGACCTAATGTTGCTGTTAATGCAACTGTAAGTAACTTTTTAATTCCTTTTCTCATAACTTCCGTTACCTTCCTCTTTTTTTATTTGCAAGCATTAACAGAAGATTTTCGTAGGGGCTTGAATCAGTTTCCTGACCGAATGATATGTGAGTCGTCTCAAAAAAAGAAAACCCTCTGCATCTGCTTGCAGAGGGTATGTTATCAATGTTATGTAAAATGCATAATCTCACGTTCGTAAAGATTTTGTAAAATGTATGTGATTATCTTAAAGTCTTTCTGAATATTATTATAAAATATGCCGTTCCTATAATAGATGTAAATGCCCACGCACTCGCATACACAAGATATAGTGACATCAGTGTATGTATACTTGCAAATATTGTACACACCCATATGATTCTGAATACAACAGAGCCCATTATAACTATTATTGTAGGTATAACGCTTCTGCCAAGTCCTCTTGCTCCCGCTGCCGCATTATCCATAAATGCGGATATAAAATAAGAGCATCCCATTATTCCAAGTCTTATTGATCCATAATGCAATACATCCGGATCACTTGTGAACAGGCTAAGAAACTGTGTCCTGAAAACTACAAGCAATGCACCAAGCACTGCTCCTATAAGAAATGAATACATCTGTGTAACAAGATATGCTTTCTTAATCCTGTCACGCTTTCTTGCTCCCAGATTCTGCGCTATAAAGCTTGTACATGCAGTATAGAATGCCGCCATCATATCATACACAATATTATCAGCATTAGCCGCAGCCGAATTGCCCTCAACAACTACATGGTCAAATGAATTGACTGCTGACTGTATATAGAGATTGGCAACTGCAAAAAGTGAATACTGTACTGCTGCAGGCAAACCAATCTTTAACACTCTCGCTGCTATATGTGAATCTATTCCTATATTTCTCATATAAAGCCCATAATCCTTGCCACAGCCAAACAGGAATTTAAGTATCAGAAATGCTGATATATACTGTGATATTATACTTGCCAGTGCAACACCGACAACCCCAAGCTTACACACTATTACAAAGAACAGATTAAGTATTACATTAATTATCCCCGCTGTAATAAGATACATAAGCGGTCTTTTAGTATCTCCAACTGCACTTAACACGGCATTACCATAGTTATACATGGCAAGAGCCGGTGAACCAAGAAGATATATTGTAAGATATATAACGGCGCCATCTATCAGTTCTTTCTTAGTTCCTATAAGATTCAGCACCGGTCTTGAAAGGAACAGTCCTGACAAAAGCAGCAGCAGTCCTGCAATCATGCATATTACAATTGAAGTGTGGACTGCCCTCTTTACATTTGCACTATTCTTAGCCCCTACAAACAGCGCGACTACAGCGTTGACACCTCCTGCAAGTCCTAGCAGGATACCGGTTGTCAATGTGATAATTATACTCGTTGAACCTACCGCACCAAGCGCCAGTGGTCCTACAAATTTACCAACTACCGCCACATCACACAGGTTGAACATAACCTGCAGTACATTTGACAACATAAGCGGCACTGAATACATTAATATTTTCTTTGGCAGGGAACCTGTCGTCATATCTATTTCATTTGATTTCATAACCTTATCTTAAACCCTTTAAATAATCCTTCTGCTCTGGTGTAATGCGGTAACTCTCTACAGCCTTCTGTATTGACTTTCTGTGTACCCATTCAGAAAGCCTGTGTTCCTGTATATAAGGAACTGCCGCATCCCACTGCTTTGCAAGCGCTGTAGCCATATACCACGCAATCATCATATTTACATAGTACTCCTCTGACTTTACGCTTGCAACAAGCTGTATATATTCTTCTTTAAAATCCTCGTCAAGAAACAGGCGCATCATAACACCCATCCCGAATCTTTTAACATATGTGGCATCTGTTGCAATCCAGTTCTTCGCCCGCTCAAGAACATCTTCTTTATTCTTATCAAAACATTTTGGAAGCGGTGAATCACAGGTTGCCCAGTTATCAATATATGGAAGAAACTTCTCGGTTTCACTAATACATTTATCATAATCCTTAATCTGTGCAATCAGCATCATATGAAGATTATTTTCTTCATAATACTTATGTGGCAGCTCACGCATAAACTGCTCAGTTTCTCCGCTCTTTGCATACTCCTTTGCAAATTTTCTTAAAACCGGAGTCCTTATTCCTATAACTGTCTCTTTATCAATCCCCGGAATCAGACTGCTGTTAAAATCCCTGTATTTAATATCCTGAAGTTCAAATAATTCTTCCTGTAAATGCGTCATACTTTCCTCCTATATGAGCTGGCTTTAAACTTTGTATGGCTTTACTCATCGCCGCGGGTTGCGCGAGCAGCTCATACTCCAAAACTTCGTTCTGTCGTTGTCGCGGTGCTCATCGTAAAGCCATACAAAGTTCCCAGTCCGTGCAAGCACGGCTGTAAACTTTCCATGACTTCTCTCATCGCTATTCGCGCAAAAAAAATGGAAGCATCGCCTGCTTCCACTTCTTAGATAGTAGCGAGAGAGGGATTTGAACCCACGACACCACGGGTATGAACCGTGTGCTCTAGCCAACTGAGCTATCTCGCCATATTATATGCTGAATGTCTTAAAAAGAAATGGGGCCTACAGGGCTCGAACCTGTGACCCTCTGCTTGTAAGGCAGATGCTCTCCCAGCTGAGCTAAGACCCCACATTCAGAACAATTCGTTTGATTTCTCTCGCAAACTGCTTTGCTATTATAATATTAAAACGTGCTACCTGTCAAGCACTTTTTTGACTTTTTTCAAAAGTTTTTTCAAACTTTTTCTCAGTCCCTAAATCTGAGATGAGCTTACCGGACTGCTACAGGCATTCACTACAAGAAAAACCTACTCAAACCTATCAAATGTATGATTTCGTAGGTCATTTAACCTGCATGGGCACTGTTATTCCAGCCCGATGACCTACTCAATCGTTAATATAGCTCTTTTGAGTAGGTTTTTTGCCCGCCTTTATTTTATAATACCGCATCATTTGCAGTAAAAAAGCCTACTAAAATCACTCTTTTTTATTAATTAGTGGGCTTTTCATTTGCTTACAATCAAAAACTTCATTTTAAAAACCTACTCAAGTTACAATTAATACCACTTTCGTAGGTCTTCCCCCACAAAGATTGACAATCACATCAGACTGACAGCCACATCAGCCTATCAACCTCATCAACCCAACAGCCACATCAGACCAACAGCCTCATCAGCCTGCTCCCTTCGCCAACCTGACGCCCTGCTCATGCCATGTAATTTACAAATCCAGAATATATCCGGTCCAGAACAGATATCTAGAACAAATACCTCGTCCACAACAGGAAATTCTTAATCAGCTTCATTCTGCGTTCTCTCTTAGGAGTAAGCTCAACAGGCTGCACATTATATGGATTATCGTATGTGCCATCAGTATTAGCCTTTCTTGCACTATGCTCATACATCTGCATGGCACCGCCAAGCTGTTCATTAATCTCCTTGCTGTCAATAACAAGCATAAGCTCTGTATCAAGATACACACTTCTCATATCAATATTAAATGAACCAACCACCGATATATCATCATCTATAAGAACCGACTTTCCGTGGTATGAATATCCGCCTTCATATTCCCACACTTCAAGCCCTGTGCCAAGCACCTTATCCTTATGCGCATAATAATCTGCTGATCCAAATGGATTGCCATTATTGCCTACCGAATTAGTCATCAGTGACACATTTTCAACAGAATCGCATACCTTCTTTAATCCGTCATACATATACTCATTGCAGATAATATAAGGCGTATGTATCTTAACCTGCGAATCCGCCTGCTCCATGAGCTTAGTAAGCTGATACCACACTACCGGTTTTTTCGCGCCACATTCTATCGGATTACTAAGAAGTGCTATATTGCTGACTTCAACTGTTTCATCTGTATAATCAGTGTCAGTCAGGTAATCTTTGTTATCTGCATAATAAATGTTGTAATTATCAAGCAGTTCTTTCCTTGCCGCCTTGACCTTTTTATTACCTGCACATTTGTTATTCTTTAAAAATGCCTTGCTCTCCTTATAGTTCCAGACACTCTCATAATAAGCAAGAACATCATTCACAGAGCTGGTTTCATCAGGACTTTCGCAGTACACAAGCACATCTCTGTCGTAATTCTTATGTCCCGGATATGCTCCCAGAAAATAGTTAAATGTATTTCTTCCACCAAGTATATAATTAGTCCTGTCGGCTATGACATATTTGTCATGAAGCCTTCCCATTGACTGCCACGGCTTAAAAGGATTGACCTTATTATATATCTTCACATTCACATTGTCTGATGACGCAAGTGCCTTAAAATCAGGATTGCCCTTCATCTTGGTAAAACCGGATACCCCGTCAACTATAACATTGACCGATACACCTCTGTCTGCAGCATCAATAAGTGCTCCAAGCATCAGCTTTCCGCTGTCATCTGACCTGAAGTCAAATGTAGAGAGAATAACTTCTTCCTTCGCGTTGCTTATCATTC
>OGWY01001299.1_pt1 | contig 19946 bp, 8 predicted proteins | sample 1576121 | NCBI WGS metagenome assembly OGWY01 (sample SAMEA3541543, study PRJEB24748) | human gut metagenome | biome: human gut; feature: human-associated habitat; material: faeces | place: China | collected 2012 | reverse complement strand
GTACTCTGATATTCCAGTGCTACAACATTGATTTCCGTATCGACTCTGAACTTCTCTTGCCGTTTCTGGTTGGATTTCATCAGATTGTCAATGCGTGCATTCAGCATCTTCATTTCAAATGGTTTCGTCAGGTATCCGTTTGCTCCTGCATTGAAACATTTCACCTGGTCTTCCACAGAATTCTTTGCCGTAAGCATCAGCACCGGTATATGACTGATGTTGATGTCCTGTTTCATTGTTGTACAGAGCTCGATTCCATCCATTTCGGGCATCATATAATCGCTAACCATCATATCTACGTCTTCGCTTCTTACAATTTCCAATGCTTTTTTTCCATTCGTAGCAGTGAGTATATTGTAGTGTGTTGCCAACTTTCTTTTCATCAATAGCAGGAACTCTTCATTGTCATCTACCAATAATATCGTACCTTCTTTCTCTTCTGTATCTTCTGTTGCTTCATTCGGTACTGTTGACGGTATTTCACTGGTTTCGATAATGTCCTTTATTTCCGGATAATAATTCCGGTCGATAGGGATTAGAACAGTGAATCTGGAACCTTCTCCGATGCTGCTTTCTACCTGGATGTCTCCTTTATGCAAGGTCACCAGTTTCTTGGTTAATGAAAGCCCTACACCGTTTGATTGAGGTGCATAAGCTGTTTTGTTCACATAGAATGGAGTGAATATCTTGGATATTTCTTTCTGATCTATGCCGATTCCTTCATCCTGCACCTCTATCCGGAGGAATCGGGAATTATCCTTTTGCAGAGTCGATACATTCAGCTCTACTTTTTTATCGGCAGGTGTATATTTGGCCGCATTCGAGAGTATATTGTATAGAACTTTGTCTATTTTGTCAAAGTCCATATATCCCCAAATGTCTTTTTCTTCCAGATGAAGACTGAAATGAAGGTTTTTCTTTTCAATGATCGGTCGTATGCCTGTATGGTAGATTTCACGGATGAAGCTGCTGATATTGCCATAGGTAGGGGTGAGTACAAACGAGTCGTTTTCTACTTTCCGAAAATCTAGCACTTGCTGGATTAAGCGTTTTAAGCGGAGCACATTACTTTTCAATATATGTACATCTTCCTGTGGAGATACCTTTGTTTCTTCCAAATCATCTGCTACGCAGCTGATGGTAGTGAGCGGGGTGAGCAGTTCATGGCTTATATGGGTGAAATATTCCAGTTTAGTCTTGGTCAGTTCTTTCTGGAATCTAACCTGGTCGGACCGTCTTACCCTGTGCAGGTAATAGAACATGATGGAATAAAGGATCAGAATGATGAGAGTTATATAGGTACCGTATGCCCACCATGTTTCGTACCAAGCCGGCTTTTTATAGATACGTAATTCTGTGACGTCGTCTTTCCAGTAGCCGTATTCATCTGTAGAGCGTACCTTGAAAGTATGATATCCTTTAGGAATTTTATTGTAGAAAGCCGACCGATTACCGGTTTCGGTGTATACCCACTCTTTGTCCACACCATCCATCTTGTAGGCGTATCTTATTCTCGATGTTGCTGTAAATTGAAGAGCGGAGAAGAAGATTTCAAGATTGTTATCTTCGGGCTCCAACCAGATACTTCGGGTTGATAAATCATTCGACTGGCGTTGGGGATTGAAGAAGAAAGAATGATTGGATACTTTGATATCTGTTATGATGACCGGATTGGAATTGATCTTCTTAGATGGGAATTTTGAGGAAGCCATCGATACAAAGCCACCATGCCCACCGGCATAAAGCTTGCCGTTGAACAAGTCTATGACGTCCTTCTTGAACGAGTTTATCTGAACGGATTCGTCTGAATTTGAATAATGAATGTATCTATCTGACTGGATATCATAGGCAGTCAATTGTCGGTTTGTTAGTATCCAAAGGGTATTCCTGTCATGTTTCATCCCTAAAATAGACTGTCCGGTCATTCCGCATGAGTTGCTGAAGTCCTTCATTATCTCTGAGTTGAGATCCATTTGCAGGATGGAACCTTGAGTAGTGGCAATCCATAAATGGTTTTCCTGGATCACTATCTTGTCAATATTGTTACTGGGTAAGGATGAATTTTGGGTTGAGTATTGTTTAATCGGTTTCAGTTTATCCCCTAAAGAAACCTCATGTAAACCGGAATCTTCGGTTGCCAACCAGATGTTACCGTGTCTGTCCTCTGTAATAGATGTAATGTTGGGCAGAGAGAATTCGGGGATGATAAAGTCTTTGCTGTCCGGTTTTAGATAGAGCTGTCCGGTGGTAGCTACCCATAAATTCCCCTTACTGTCTTCATACATGGATGTAATGTTGCCAGTAGTCCCCTTTGGTGTATATAAGTCCTTTGCCAGTAAGTACTCAATTTCTCTTTTACTGTTTAGTATTGCCTTGTAGAGGGTGGGTTGGTCTCTGCATCCCAGCCAGAATTCTCCCGGCTGTTTCGAACGGAGGATATATCCTATATTATGCACTCCGGAATTTGTATTCGAGTAGTCATAGAATTTATCTTGTTCTATGTCATACCAGCAGAGTCCCCAACGTTCCTGATTGAACCAGAGCCCGTTGTTGGGGTCAATACCCAGAGTGGTTATATTTGTGTCGAAACCTACATGTCTTTTCAGTTTGGGCAGGAAGTTATTAGCTATGGCAGGATTTCCCATTAGCAAGTGATACCCGCTGTCATAGGCCCCGGCCCAAAGGTTGCCTTCCCTGTCTTTGATGATCTGGCTGAACATTTTGTTATAATCGAATATATACGAGCTGAGGTCCACTTTTTCCAGATGTCCGTCCGCCACTTTGAAAGCATAAAGTTCGTGGTAGCCGAATATCCATATATAGCCGTAAACATCATCTTGTACTACACTGAAGAAGGCGGTTTCAGGCTGGTGCAGTTTTTCATTGAAGATTTCTTGATGCGCGTACATTCTATCCTCTGTTGCATCCGGATGAAAACGGTAGATACCGTCTCCCCAAGTCAATATCCAATATTGGTCATCTTTGTCCTGAAATATTTTAAACGGATTATTATTCGCTCCGAGTGTAGGGAAACTCATAAATGTATCTGTATTCTTGAGATACTTATATAGACCTCCTCCCCATGTGCATACCCATATATTGCCGAAATGATCTTCATATATTGAGTTTATACCATTATTGGGAACCGCCGGGATCAAATTTCCGTAGCGCTTCTTCAATGAATAGTCTGAATTATAGTGAGAAACCTGATTACGGGTACATATCCATAGTTCTTTCCGGCTATCTACCAACATGAAGTTTATCCATGTATTCTGGATTTCTGTATCTGGGAATGGCCGTATCTGATAGTTGCTTTTATCCACCAAATTAACCCCCTGTCTTGTTCCTACCAGCAGACAATTATCATCTTCAGCAAAACACCAGACGAAGTCATCGGTTAATAAATGAGGCTGGTTAAAGTCTGATTTGAAAGTCTGGAGTTGGTATCCGTCATATCGTCCTAAGCCGTTTTTAGTTCCTAACCAGATGAACCCATTCTGATCCTGATGTAAGTCTATTACTTCATTGGAAGGCAGCTGCTCCAGAAAAGGCATTTGTTTGGCTATTATTTGCTGTGCATATGAGGAAATGCTCATTAATAGGAAGATGACAATGAGAAAGGGGGATACATATATCTGAATTTCTGTACGATGAATTCTGTTTTCCATAATGTTACAAGGTATTTTCTTTGGTGGCGATTGCAAAAATAGGGTATTATTGGCAATACTTCAATCAAAATGGCATTTTTGTGAACCTCCCTGTAAAGTATGGGCATAAAAAAAGGAGTACCGCTGTACTCCAACCTTTGTTAACCTTAAATCTAATACTATGAAAAACACAGTGCAAAGATACGGACTTCTGGGATATCTGCAAATAAAACAAATAAAAAAGAGTGTTTTATAACATGTTTTAGTAAAAGTATTGTTTTTGTTAAGGCTTACTAAGGATTTGAGTCCCCCCAGTACTTGTTTTCTAAAAAAGAATTATCTTTGCATGGCTGCGAAAATAGCTGCACTTTTGCATATTAATAAATTTATAAAGAACAACTACTGTGAGCGAAGAAGATATTGTCCTTACCCCGATGATGAAACAGTTCTTGGACCTGAAAGCCAAGCATCCTGATGCCGTTATGCTGTTTCGTTGCGGCGACTTCTATGAAACTTATTCTACTGATGCTGTTGTTGCAGCCGAAATCCTGGGAATTACCCTGACTAAGCGTGCCAATGGTAAAGGAAAGACTGTTGAAATGGCGGGATTCCCTCATCATGCACTGGATACGTATCTGCCTAAACTGGTACGTGCCGGGAAGCGTGTAGCCATCTGTGACCAGTTGGAAGACCCGAAAATGACTAAGAAACTGGTGAAGCGGGGTATTACGGAACTGGTAACTCCCGGTGTTTCCATCAATGATAATATACTGAATTACCGGGAGAATAACTTCCTGGCAGCCGTACATTTTGGTAAGGGAACGTGCGGTGTGGCATTTCTCGATATATCTACGGGTGAGTTTCTTACAGCAGAAGGGCCTTTTGACTATGTAGACAAGCTATTGAATAACTTCGCGCCCAAAGAAGTACTTTTTGAACGTGGTAAGCGGGGGATGTTCGAGGGAAATTTCGGAAGTAAGTTCTTTACTTTCGAACTGGACGACTGGGTATTTACAGAGACCACCGCCCGGGAGAAACTTCTGAAGCATTTTGAAACGAAGAATCTGAAAGGTTTTGGTGTAGAGCATCTCAAGAATGGTATCATCGCTTCGGGAGCCATCCTGCAATATCTCATCATGACGCAGCATACCCAAATCGGGCATATCACTTCTTTGGCACGTATTGAAGAAGATAAATACGTCCGTCTGGATAAATTCACGGTCCGTAGCCTTGAACTGATAGGCAGCATGAATGATGGAGGCAGCAGCTTGCTGAACGTGATTGATAAAACGATCAGCCCGATGGGAGCCCGCTTGCTGAAACGTTGGTTGGTGTTTCCACTGAAAGATGTATTGCCTATTAATGAACGCCTGAATGTAGTGGAATACTTCTTCCGCCAACCGGATTTCAAAGAATTGATTGAAGAACAATTGCATCTGATAGGTGATTTGGAACGTATTATTTCCAAAGTTGCTGTAGGGCGTGTTTCTCCGCGTGAAGTAGTTGCGTTGAAGGTGGCTTTGCAAGCTATCGAACCTATTAAAGAAGCCTGTATGGAGGCGGATAATGCCAGCCTGAACCGTATCGGCGAACAACTGAATATCTGTAAGTCCATTCGTGACCGCATTGAGAAAGAAATTAATAATGATCCTCCGTTGCTGATAAACAAAGGTGGTGTTATGAAGTCAGGCGTCAATGCCGAATTGGATGAATTACGCCAGATAGCTTATTCCGGTAAAGATTATCTGCTACAGATACAGCAACGGGAAAGTGAACTGACTGAAATTCCCAGTCTGAAAATCGGTTACAACAATGTATTCGGTTACTATATTGAAGTGCGCAATACACATAAGGATAAGGTACCACAGGAGTGGATACGTAAACAGACCTTGGCCAATGCCGAACGTTACATTACACAAGAGCTGAAAGAGTACGAAGAGAAAATTCTCGGCGCCGAAGATAAGATATTGATACTGGAAACCCAGCTCTACATGGAATTGGTGCAGGCTCTAAGTGAGTTTATTCCTGCCATTCAGGTGAATGCAAACCAGATCGCGCGTCTGGACTGTTTGCTGTCTTTTGCCAATGTGGCACGTGAGAATAACTATATACGTCCTGTCATCGAAGATAACGATGTTCTGGATATCCGCCAGGGACGACATCCGGTTATCGAGAAGCAACTTCCCATAGGAGAGAAGTACATTGCCAATGATGTGGTGCTGGATAGTAGCTCGCAACAGATCATCATCATTACCGGTCCGAACATGGCGGGTAAGTCTGCATTGCTGAGACAGACGGCGTTGATAACGCTACTGGCGCAGATTGGCAGCTTCGTACCTGCCGAGAGTGCACATATCGGTTTGGTAGATAAGATATTTACCCGTGTAGGTGCCAGTGATAATATCTCTGTCGGAGAGTCTACTTTCATGGTGGAAATGAACGAGGCGGCTGATATTTTGAATAACCTTTCTTCGCGCAGTCTGGTGCTTTTTGACGAGTTGGGACGAGGTACATCTACGTACGACGGTATTTCTATTGCCTGGGCAATTGTAGAGCATATCCATGAACACCCTAAAGCAAAAGCACGTACGTTGTTTGCTACGCACTATCACGAGTTGAACGAGATGGAGAAAAGCTTCAAGCGTATCAAGAACTACAATGTTTCCGTTAAGGAGGTGGATAATAAGGTCATTTTCCTGCGTAAACTGGAACGTGGCGGTAGTGAACACTCCTTTGGTATCCATGTGGCAAAGATGGCAGGTATGCCGAAAAGTATCGTAAAACGTGCGAATGACATTCTGAAACAGCTTGAGGCGGACAATCGTCAGCAAGGTATTGCAAGTAAACCAATGGCGGAAGTAGGAGAGACGCGTGGCGGCATGCAGCTTAGCTTTTTCCAGTTGGAAGATCCTGTGCTCTGCCAGATACGTGACGAGATTTTGAATTTGGATGTGAATAATCTGACTCCGCTGGAGGCATTGAATAAATTGAATGATATTAAGAGGATTGTAAAGGGAAAGTAAAGCTTCCCTTTTTTATTCTTATCCGGTGACGCTATTCGTTGATAGAATCCATATCTGTTAATTCTTTCTTCACACTATCCTTCTGCTGTTCCCTATATTGGCGTGGTGGCATACCGAAACGCTGGGAGAATAACTTATAGAACGTTCCGCGGTTATTGAAACCTGTCTTGTCCATAATTTCCTCAATGGTATAGTTCTTTGTCAGCAACAGTCGCTCGGCCATTGTGAGGCGATATTCTTTGATGATATCAGCAGGAGATTTGTCTGTTATAGGTTTTAATTTACGGTAGAACTGACGGGTGCTATAGCCCAGGTCACTGCTCAATAGTTCAACGGATAAGTCAGGGTTTGTGATATTCTTTTCTATAGTTTCTATCACCTTATCCAGAAATTCCTGATCTTCTTTGTGGATACAGTTCCCGTTTTCCACTTTGAATGAACTGAATATAGAACTATAATATTCTTTCAGGTCCGATTCTCTTTTAATCAATCGGTAGACTACTTTCTCTAAGTATTTTACATTGAAAGGTTTCGTCACATACACTTCTGCACCAGCCTCAATGCCTTTCACCTGATCGTCTTCGTGATGAAGGGCAGACAGTAGAATGAGTGGAATATGGCTCCATAACTTGTTTTGCTTGATTTTCTGGGCAAAGGAAAGCCCGTCTATTTCAGGCATCATCACATCTGAAATAATCAGATCCGGCTGCTTCAGTTCCAGGCTGGTCAAAGCTTCTGCAGCGTTATTGAAAGATAATACATTGTATTTATCTACAAATATTTCCGAGACGAACCATAACATAGAAGGATCGTCGTCAATGATCATAACCGTGTGCTTGGAAGTGTCGAAATTAACAGTGGTCTGTTCCAGTTCCATGGGCTCCGTATTTGTATTCAGTGGTCCTGTTGCATACACTTTTTGGGGTGTTTCTGCTTCCTGTGCAGTGGGCGATAGTTCCGGTAAAGTGACTGTAAATGTAGTTATCTCATTCTGAATACTGCTGACATTGATTTCACCGTTCAACAGAGTAACCATATTCTTACAAATAGCCAATCCCAGCCCATTCCGTGAATTCTTGCCATTCATTTCAAAAGAATCCAATATCTTATAGCGATCGAATATCTTTGCAAGATTCTCTTTCGCTATCCCCTTTCCTGAGTTGGATATATTAAGGGTTAGAAGCTGGTTTTCTACTTTCAGACCGATGGTGATATTCCCTTCTTCCGGAGTATATTTGAAGGCATTTGAGATCAGGTTATTGACGATCTTACTGAAACAACTGATATCCGTGTTCCATTCAATGTCCGGTTCAATATCCAACCGATAGTTCAGATTCTTATTTTCAGCCAATTCACAGAAGGATTCCGCTATGTTCCGGAGTTTGTCCGATACGGATAATCTTTGAATAGAAAGCACCTTATGACCGGTTTCCAGCCTGCGGAATTCCAGCAGTTCCAGAATCAAGCCATTCAGTTTTTCTGTATTCTGCTGTATCATCTTCCCGTATTTGCGGATGTACGAATCAGATTGCGGGTAGGCAAGTATCTTTTCGCACGGACCATAAATCAGCGTCAGTGGCGTACAGAATTCATGAGTGATGTTGGTAAAGAAGCGCAGCTTAGACTCATAGACTTCTTCTTTCTTTTCCCGGTTCAATTTCTCAATCATGCGGTGTTGCTTCCGGCGGTATTGATGAACTATCCTGTAAACAGCAAGAATGCAGAATAAAGCGATTAATATGAAATAGAGAATATAGGCCCAATTACTTAAATACCAAGGAGGAGTAATCTGAATCAGAAGTGTCTGCGGTTCACATTCTTTTCCATTCATGTTATTCTTGTATTTCACTAACAAGGTATATTGTCCGGGTGCAAGGTTGGAGAAGATGGCGCTGGCTGATGTTCCACTTTCTATCCACTGGCTGCTTACTTCGTCCAATTTGTAAGAATAAGAGTAATTGTTACCATTTATATAATCTATTGCCATAAAGTCGATACAGAAGAAGTTCTGGCTATAATCCAGCTGAAGTATCTCCTTTCCTTTTTTCTCGTGGAGAAAATCATGAATATTGTATTCTTTTCCGAAGATAGACAATCCCTTCAGGTTTATTTGAGGCATATAGTCTGCCATAATATAAGCATTAGGCTTGACGGTAACAAATCCGTTTGTCCCTCCGAAGAACAAAGTTTCGGTCCGCGAGTCTTTATAGAAAGCTCCATCACTGAATTCAGTGACCTCCAGTCCGTTTTCCCGGTCGTAAGTCTGCCCGGTATTGGTTTTAGGGTTGAACCTTACCAGTCCTTGATTCGTGCTGATCCAAAGGTTATTTTGCTGGTCTTCCAAAATGCCATGTACTGTGTTGTTTGAGAAAAGGTCAGCCCTGTCATGATAATGTGAGTAATCTTCATTGAAGTGAAGTAGTCCGGAACTGGTTCCCAGCCAATATCCTTTCTCATTTTTATAAATGGCGAAAATATCATTGGCTGTCTGACTGTTCACTACATTATCAAACCTGTATGGAGTTAGCTGTTCGGTTTCGACATTGAGCCGGTAGGCTCCATAGCCACGATTACCGAACCAAAGGATAGAATCATTCTCCTGGAAGGAGGTAAAGAAATAATTGGAAGCCATACGCCCGTCATCCAGAACAATTCTGGTAGCCGATTTAACGGAAGGAGAACTACCGGCTTTATCCAAAATAACTTTTACGATACCTTCACCTACAGTGGATACCCATAAAGTGGTATCATTTAATTCGTTGATGGAGTGTACATATTTCACCTTCTTTCCATCGGCTATCACTGTAAACGCTTTCAGCTGTTTATTCTGGTATGAATAGTAGTTAAGCCCGTTTTCCGTTCCAATCCATAGCCTGTTCGCAGAACCGGGGGCAAAGCAATAGACGGTGTTGTCGGTTAAGGTACTGTTGCTGATGGAGATCCGGTCGAAAGAAACTGCTGCATTGGTTTCCGGAGAATAATTCCTGATGCGCAATATACCTCCTCCTTTGGTTCCTATCCATAAGGTTTGTTCCTCGTCGTAGTAAACGGTACGTACGGGGTTGTTTATCTGGTATACAGGAGTATCCAGCAGTGTATTGGTAATGGAGAAAGCATCATTGAAATACATGTATACCCCTTGTCCGTCTGTTCCTATCCAAACAATATCCTGATATTTGTCCTTCATCAGACAGAAGATGCCGGAATGGATTTCTGTATCTTGCATCTGGTATTTTATTTTCTGATCGGACATATATTTCAATACGATCAATCCGCTGCTTTTGAAGCCGATGTAATAGTCGTTTTGTTGTTTGATGATGGAAGAAACTTCTCCGCGTGTTTCGACTTCTGCTTTGAGATCTGCAATAAAGTATTGCTGTTGATTTCCGAAGTCATATTCATAGAGTGAGTAGGTCTTATCGATGAAATAGACCAGGTCTTCTTCTGCGAATGCCCATAATAACTGTTCGGAATGTTTGAAAAGATTGTTTGGGGTGAGGGCTATCTCTTCTTTATTCTTGATTATCTGATAGCTGCGGGTGTCATTATTCGAAGTGAATACCCATAGAATATTGTTTTTGTCGATGATAGTGGATAATACGTGTCCGAATGCTATTTGAGGTACTTCCAACTTTTGGAAGAGTTGTTTTTCCGGTTGATAGTAATAAATATATCCGTCGTCTTTTACAATGAAAAGGTCATTATCCCTGCTTTTTGCCATATAGTTCTTGTCTTTGAACTCCGTAAAGCTTTTGGATATCTGGAGTTTGGTATCCAGACGGTCCAGTCCATAGTTGGTCTGTATCCATAATACATCCTTTTCAGTCTCCATGATGTTGTTAATCAGGTTTCCGGATAATGGGGCTTTCGTCAGGTTGACAGGATTATATACATGGATATTGGTGCCGTCGAAAATATTCAGACCATCACATGAACCGATCCAGATGACTCCCTGATGATCCTGGTAAAGGGATAAGATAGCACTGTTGGATAAGCCGTTTTTGTTTGAAAATTGCCGTAGACTGTATGCATGAATCAAATGCGGAAAGCAGCATAAGATGCAGATAAGCAGTGAAACTTGAGGGAAGTAGTGTTTGTTTTTCATATCTGTATATCGGACTAATTAGGTATTGCAAAGATAGAGAATTATGGTAGGATATGGTTGGGAAGCATAGAAAAAAGAGTAATACTTTTCTGACTTTTTTGTGCGTTTTACAGCCATAGCCATGTAATTACACTTTTATGGCATAAATATAGGTATGCTTTTAGGCAAGTGCCGCTATTTTTGCGATTGATAAATATCTGTATTATTCACAATAGAATATTTTACTATGAAATTACCAGTTATCCTATTAGCATCTGCGCTGCTTTGTTCAGGTAGTATGCATGCACAGAGTGCAAAACCGGAGAAAAAAGCGAAAGCTTATATGGTGGCAGATGCCCACCTGGATACTCAATGGAATTGGGATGTCCAAACCACCATCAAAGAGTATGTTTGGAATACCTTGTCCCGTAATCTGTTTTTGTTGAAGAAGTATCCCGATTATATCTTCAATTTTGAAGGAGGTGTCAAATATGCTTGGATGAAAGAATACTTTCCCAGTGAATATGAGCAACTCAAAGCATTTGTGCGTTCAGGTCGCTGGCATATCAGTGGCAGTAGTTGGGAAGCATCGGATGTGCTGGTACCCTCTGTTGAGTCTTCCATTCGTAACATCCTGCTTGGACAGGAATATTACAGAAAAGAGTTCGGGACAGAAAGTACGGATATTTTCTTGCCCGACTGTTTTGGCTTTGGCTGGACGTTGCCTACTATTGCCAAACATTGCGGTCTCATCGGCTTTTCTTCGCAGAAACTCGACTGGCGTAACCATCCTTTTTATGGAGAGAGTAAACATCCTTTTATGCTTGGATTGTGGAAGGGGATTGACGGTTCTTCTATTATGCTTGCTCATGGCTATGATTATGGTAAGCGCTGGAATAACATTGACCTGTCGGAAGATAAAGAATTGTTGGGACTGACTAAGCGCACTCCATTGAATACGGTTTATCGCTATTATGGTACGGGTGATACGGGTGGTTCTCCCTCAATAGGCTCTGTCAGTTCTGTAGAGAAAGGTATCAAGGGGAACGGTCCGTTAGAAATAATCAGCGCAACGAGCGATCAGTTATTCAAGGATTATCTTCCTTATGAAAAACATTCGGAATTGCCCGTTTTCAACGGTGAATTGCTGATGGATGTACATGGAACCGGATGTTATACTTCGCAAGCTGCCATGAAGCTTTATAACCGTCAGAATGAACTTTTGGGAGATGCTGCCGAAAGAGCGGCCGTAGCAGCGGATTGGTTGGGCATAGCCGGCTATCCGGGTGAAAGTCTGACAGAAGCATGGAAGCGTTTCATTTTCCACCAATTCCATGATGACCTTACCGGTACCAGTATCCCACGTGCTTATGAGTTTTCGTGGAATGATGAATTGCTTTCATTAAAGCAATTTTCAGGTGTTCTGACAGCTTCGGTAGGGGCTGTTTCTGAGAAAATGGATACTCGCGTCAAGGGGATTCCGGTTGTGTTCTACAATGCACTCGGATTTCCGGTTACGGATGTAGCGGAGGTAGCGATTGAAGCTCCCAAATTCCCTAAAGGTGTCAGTGTTTATAATGCGGAAGGCAAGCAAGTTGCTTCCCAATTACTTTCTTACCGGAATGGAACTGTGTATTTATTGATAGAAGCAACTGTACCTGCTACAGGATATGCCGTGTATGATGTCCGACTTTCCGGAAGCCAGAAGCTGGCAGATTCTTTTGTTTCAGAAACAACAGTGGAGAACTCTGTCTATAAAATCTCATTGGATAAGCAGGGAGATATAATCTCGCTTTACGATAAGAAAAATAATAAAGAACTTGTTAAGGACGGCAAATCTATTCGTCTGGCTCTTTTTACTGAGAATGAATCATATAATTGGCCAGCTTGGGAGATTCTGAAAAAGACTATTGACCGTGCACCTGTTTCTATTACTGAAGACGTGAAAATGAATCTGTGTGAGAATGGTGCCCTGCGCAAGACTTTGTGTATAGAAAAGCGCCATGGCAAATCGTTGTTCCGTCAGTATATCCGGCTTTACGAGGGAGAATTGGCTGACCGTATAGACTTTTACAATGAGATAGACTGGCAGTCAACGAATGCACTGCTGAAAGCAGAATTCCCCTTGAATGTTGATAACGAGAAGGCGACCTACGATCTGGGTATAGGCAGCGTTCAGAGAGGTAATAATATATTGACCGCTTATGAAGTATATGCCCAATATTGGGCGGATTTAACCGATAGTGACGGCAGTTATGGTGTTTCTATTATGAATGACAGTAAATATGGCTGGGATAAACCTGATAATCATACACTCCGCCTGACATTGCTTCATACACCCGAGACTAAGAACAACTATCCGTATCAGGACCGTCAGGACCTGGGATATCATACTTTCACTTATAGTTTGGTAGGGCATGCCGGCGGTTTGGACAAGGCGCAGGTCGTTAAGGAGTCTGAAGTATTGAATCAGCGTCTGAAGGCTTTTGCTGCCGAGAAACATTCCGGAACATTGGGCAAAGCCTTCTCTTTCGCATCTTCGGACAATAGTAACGTTGTCATCAAAGCTTTGAAGAAAGCGGAAAGTTCGGACGAATATGTGGTGCGTGTGTACGAAACGGGTGGCAAAGCTCCACAAAATGCAGTGCTGACATTTGCAGGAACTATTACAAGTGCCGTTGAAGCAGATGGTACGGAGAAGAGTATAGGAAGTGCGGACTTCAGCGGTAATCAGCTGGAAGTCTCCATACAGCCCAACAGTATCAAGACTTATAAAGTCCGTTTCAATGATAATAAGAAGGAAGAATTGCGATGCGAACAACTGCCTCTCAATTATGACCGTAAATGTTTCAGCTGGAACGAATTTCGTTGGGAGGCTAATTTCGAAGCCGGTTATTCTTATGCCGCTGAATTAATACCTGCCGATATAACTGTTAATCGTGTTCCTTTCCATCTGGAAACAAAAGAAGAAATGAATGGTATGTTATGTAGCGGAAATACCTTGCAACTGCCTGCCGGACATTCCTATAACCGTTTGTATATACTGGCTGCTGCGGCAACTGCTGAAGAAGATGTTAGAGGTGTATTCCAGACAGGGAAGAATTTGCAAGAAATTGTCGTTCCTTCTTATACCGGTTTCATCGGACAATGGGGACATACAGGCCATACACAAGGCTATTTGAAAGATGCAGAAGTGGCCTATGTCGGTACACACCGCCATTCCGCTGAGGGAGATCATGCTTATGAGTTTACTTATATGTTCAAGTTTGCCATTGACATCCCTGCTAAAGCAACTGAGGTTATCCTGCCCGATAATAAAGATATTGTTATTTTTGCTGCTACATTGGTTGAAGAACCATATGCACCTGTTAAAGCACTATCTACTTTATTCCAGACTGCCAATGAAGATGATACCAGCTTGCAGAAGACAGCAGAACTGAAGATCAATCTGTTGAAACCGGAACATATCGTTGCTTGGTCGGGATATACCAACGACAATGAGAAACCTGCATTTCTCATTGATGGAAACGAGAATACTAAATGGTGCGATACCTCTATGCTTCCTAACTATATTGATTTTGATTTGGGAATGGAAAAGGAAATAAGCGGTTGGAAGATGGTGAATGCTGCTCAGGAAAGCTATTCTTATATCACTGGCAGCTGCTTCTTGCAAGGCCGGAATAACCCGAATGAAGCATGGCGCACATTGGACTTTGTAACCGGAAACAAGCAGAATGTTATCAACCGTTCTTTGGGTAAGACTGAGAAGGTACGCTATCTGCGTCTGTTGGTTACTCAACCGGTACAGGCCGCTAATGGCAAGGACACACGTATTTATGAGTTTGCAGTTTTTTAATAACTCGTTGACGGAATTAATGTCTTTCTGTAAGGTTATGAATTAATTCACCACAGAGTCTCACAGAGTTTTTACCAACTATCCGTTCTGAATAAATCACCCATGCATAAAAAAGGACACCTACTTAATAGATGTCCTTTTCAAATAATGTATATGGTGTGTTACTTCTTGGAATAATGAAATCTCATAGAGAAGATGTGAACCTCAATTATATCATCATTCACAGAGTAGACAAGACGATGTTCAACACTGATTCGTCTTGACCATTTACCTGCCAATTCATATTTTAGCGGCTCTGGCTTTCCTAATCCTGTGTAGGGATGTTCTGCAATGTCATTCAGCAAAGCTGCGATTTTATTCAGAATGGCTTTATTACCACTTTGTGAGAAGTAAAGATATTCCTTTCGTGCTTGTTCTGACAATGTTATTTTGTACATGACACCCTATTTAAGAAATCATCTATGCTTTCTCCTTCATTTTGTGATATGAAATTGCCATTCTTTATGTCTTCCTCGCCTTTGCGTATGGCCTCCATCATTTCAGGTGAGGACATGATATATTCAGTTTCTCTCAAAGAGTTATATTCATCCAGAGAAATCATCACTACTCCCTTCCCATTTCCGCGATTAATAATTACTGTATCGCAATCGTCAACTACTGCGTCAATGTACCCTTTAAGGTTCGCTCTTAAATCTGTATAATTAGCTGTTCTCATAATTCTTCCTTTTTATGATTATGCAAATATATGTACTTATATGCGTACCTGCAAGTTTAATTAGTTAATATTTAAAGTCATTGATGGGCTTACTCCAGTATTGTTTTCTCGGAATATAGTCTCGAAAAGACAGACGGTTCATCACTTCGCGTACCCAATACTATGTTTTCCTGGGCTGTCCGGCGTAGTAAATGCAGAGTCGAGCATAGCTGCAAAGTTCTTTCATCTTTCATTGTTGTCTCATTCATTGGCTTTTCCGCTGAAACTGCCGTCTGAAGGATGGGGAAGTGCTTTCAGGAAGATTACATCACTTCCTCGCACACCCGCATTTCCATCCCTTTATATACCACTACAATCTTGTGCAGTTGGGTGTGGCCGATGGCACGTTTCACTGTGTCCGTGTTGGCGTAGCGGTTGGCTTGGACAATGGCTTCTTGGCGTAATTCTTCCGCGCGTGTTTCGGGGTCTTTATACTTGGCATACTTCAGTTCCACGATGTAACTGTGCGTCATGTCGGAGTAAATCTCCAGCATCGGACAGAGGAAGATGTCGACATATCCAGCCTGCATGTCCTGTTCGGAAATGGGACGATAGAAGCGGTTCTGAGCAGTCATGGCGAGGGTGAAACCGTGGACGAAGAATTCGCCCTTTTGCTTGTCGCGCTGTGAGGCATAGCGTTTCAGGCAGTCGGCGATGTAGTCGAAGTAAGCTTTCCAGCCCCCGTCATAAGCGAGACGGCTGGAGAGTTCGCTCTTTTCGTAGCTGTTGAAGCTCAGGTCGGCATTGTTGTAGGTATTCAGCAGATAGGTGTAGAGTTGTTCCTGCACCACCATGTTGGGGATGGTCAGTTTCGTTTTTCCTTCGTGCATGCCGCTGATGGTGAGCATCCCGAAATAGTAGAGCAAGCTCACGAAATTATCAGGATTGGTGATACTGGCGGCAGGGAAGCCGTCTTTCAGATCACCGGTGATAAATCCCTGACTCACTAAAGTCTGAATGATGGAAGCGTCATGGGCAAATTCCTTGTCCTTGCGGATAAGCATGCGCAACTTCTCGTAGTCGATGCGGATATTGCTTTCTATCATGTTTTGCGGTGCTTTACCGCGTATAATGTAGTTTTTGACGAAGTAGAGCACCATATTGGAATTGTACATTGTGGTTTCACCGTAACAATCCTGTGCAAAACAGTAATTGTCGTACCATGGTTTCATCATTTCTATCAGCTCGTCAACGGTATGATGAAAAGGGCTGGTGGTAGAATAATAGGTCAGCATTTCGCGTACTTCCTCTTCCGTGAAACCCATCATTTGATTGAAATCCGGTGTGAGAGAGTAGTTGGTGCCGATGTTGAATCCGCTGGCCAGATCGTACATGATCATGGGACTTACACCGGTGATGAAGCAACGCTCGATACTGGAGTAGGTTCCTGCTTTCACCTTGATGAACAGGTTCTGCAAATAACTCTCGCCATGCGCCTCGTCAGTGTATCGGCATAAACTTTCGGGACTGGAAAGAATGGTATTGGTGAAGTGGTCGTATTCATCGATGAAAAGGTAGATCTTCTGTCCGGCACGCTCGCATACCTGATAGAGGAATTCCAGTTGCGCTACAGCTCCGTTTTTGGTGTGCAGTTCTTTCCATGTCTCCGGGGGGAGGAGGTCGGCATATTTCTTGCAAAAGCTCTTGATGGTAGTGCCGCAGTGTTCATCCAGCCCTTTGCGGTAATCATTCAGCTCGCCGCTGATGCCGGAGAAGTTGAGATAGAGTACTAAGTAGCTGTTGCGGTCCGGTGTGGGGTGCTCACCAATGTAGAGGCCACCAAAGAGGTCATCGAACTTATCGCGGGTGTTTACATCGTAGTAGTGTTGCAATAAGTTCAGTGTCAGGCTTTTGCCGAAGCGCCGTGGACGGATAAAGAAGAAGAAACGATCCGCCTGCTCTAACAGGGGGATAAAACGGGTTTTGTCTACATAATAATAGTCTTCGCGGCGAATAACCGCAAAGTTCATCATTCCGTAGGGAAGTCTCTTTCTGTTCGGTGCTATATATTCCAATGGATCCATTTTCTGCCCTCCTAATTTGTAGCCTTGTCACATAACGACACAAAGATAACAAAAGTTCTTATAGCGACGATGCGTTTTCTTTCACTTATTTTGAAGGGAAGTGTTTCTAACTTTATCTCTTGAGTTCCGCATCCCTCGACATACCGTAATATCCCGGCATGGGGCGATAGATCGGCTGTGCACGTCTTCCTACATTTGTCAGTTTGCCCTCTTTTTGCAATCGTTGCAGATGGTTGTTGGCGGTGGTGCGTGCCATGCCGCATAATTCCTGGAAATCGATGCGAAGCAGCAGTTCATGTTCCGTGAAATACTCTTTCAAGCGCATATCTATCTCTACTTCGGAGAGTCGCAGGGAGTGGCGCGTGTATTTACTTTGGGTGGCTGTAACACCTGCCAATGCGGCTTTCAGACGAATGTCCGGGCGAAAACTAACACCTTTCAAGCGTAGTTTCAAATGCTTGTTCTTGGTCTTGCGGGTCACTTTCTGTGTGGCTTCCAAAGTGGGGGAAAAATAGCCCAATCCCTCGATGTGCACCTCCCGACCTTCGCGTAGCTCTTCTCCGCAAAGCTGAGTTAAAGTGTCTATTGCACTTTTTGCATCACCCACGCTGAGCGAACTGCGTTCGTGTACCCGATAATATAATTGCTCCATGCTCACTTTGCCGTTGAGCAACGGGCGGGGATGCAGCCCTCTTTCTTCCGATTCCCCTTCCGCGTTGGGGTTCTCGTACCAATCGTAAACTATTGCCATAATGCTTGTTTCTTAATGCTTTAAATGTATATACTTGTTGACTCGAAGGTGCTGTCTTGAAAGTGAACCACTGGAGTCGGTCGAGTGAATGACTGGAGTTGGTAGAATGAGTGACTGGAGTTGGTCGAGTGAACAACTGGAGTGGGCCGTTTATAAGTCAGCATACAAAGATAGTGATATTAGTAAGATTTACCTATGAAAGTCCTTACTTTCTTTCTAACTGTGTTCTCTGAAAAATAGTTGATGGAATGCTTGCAAAGCGCTTTCTCGTTGTAGTAAATTCGTAGCGTTGGTACTGACAAAACGAAACCTGAACGCTTTCTGCATTGAGGCTCATGCTGAGGGTATCCCTTGTTGGGACAAGGATTTGAGTCGCTATATCTATTCTACTTACATTCCCGATTATCACCCCTTTCAGTTCTATATGGAGGAATTGCCGCAATGGGACGGCGTTGACCGGCTGACACAGCTCGCCTTGCGGGTTTCCGACTGTCCGCATTGGGTGCAGGGATTTCACATCTGGATGCTGGGGCTTGCCGCGCAGTGGTCGGGGCTGGCAGGCATACATGCTAACAGTGTAGCGCCTATTCTTGTAAGTCAAGAGCAAGGACGGCAGAAGTCCACATTTTGTAAGTCATTGATGCCGATGGCTCTGCGGCGATATTATGTGGATAATTTGAAGCTTACTTCGCAAGGGCAGGCGGAACGCCTTTTGGCGGAAATGGGCTTGCTGAATATGGACGAGTTTGATAAGTATGCCGAAAGCAAAATGCCGTTGCTGAAGAACCTGATGCAAATGTCTGACTTGAATATTCGTAAGGCCTATCAGCAGAGCTTCCGCCAACTGCCTCGTGTCGCCTCTTTTATTGGTACCAGTAACCGTTTCGACTTACTTACCGACCCTACGGGAAGCCGCCGTTTTCTTTGCGTGGAAGTGGAGCGGGTGATCGATTGTACCCATATAGAACATGACCAGATTTATGCACAACTGAAGGCGGAACTGCTTGCGGGGAGGCGTGATTGGTTCACCAAAGAAGAGGAGCAGGTGTTGCAGGTGCAGAATGAGGCGTTCTACCGTGTTTGTCCCGCAGAGGATGTTTTTCATAGTTATTTTCGTGTGGCGAATTTCGGTGAGAAGTGTATCGGTCTTACGGCTGCCCAGATTTTCAGGGAACTTCAGCAAAAGAATTCCGCTGCCATGCGCAGCGTCAATCCTATGCGCTTCGGCCAAGTGCTGCTGAAAGCGGGGGTGGTGCGTCGGCACACAGAGTATGGAAATGTGTATCAAGTGGTAAGGAGGTAATGAGACTGAAGAATGTTTCTGCAGTTGTGGTGACGGCTGAAAGCTGAAAGTATCCCCTAAAGGGATGCTTTCAGCGTAAAGGTCGATGGAATAGGAGAGATGGCAGGTACTGAAAGAACTGAACGCATTTGAGATGTACCAAAGTTGTGTATAGATCGTACCTGCTCTCTATTAAGATATAGTTAAATCTATTACCATCCTTGATTCTGCGGATAACGTTCACCGGTCGTCACACGATCAATCATTTGTTGCGGAATAGGACGTAACCAATGTCTGTCTTCCGTAATGTTCGTATTGGCTTTACCATCGTCATACTTACGTACACGATCTATTAATGTCCCGGTACGGGCTAAGTCTGCCCATCGGCAATGTTCTGCAAGTAACTCACGGGTACGTTCTTCAAGAATAAAGTCGAGCGTAACATCGCTTGGAGCGATATCCAGTGCCCCAACTTCACCGATTTGCTTATCACGGGCACGCTCCCTGATCACATTTATATATTTA
>OGWY01001282.1_pt1 | contig 20121 bp, 8 predicted proteins | sample 1576121 | NCBI WGS metagenome assembly OGWY01 (sample SAMEA3541543, study PRJEB24748) | human gut metagenome | biome: human gut; feature: human-associated habitat; material: faeces | place: China | collected 2012 | reverse complement strand
TTTTTTTCTTAAAATAAAAAAATTATACTAAATATTATGATTTTATGTAGACTTTGAAAAATAAAAAATCATTTTATAAATGGAAAAATGTATAAAAAATATTATTTTATTATTAATTGCCAAATATATTGATATTTCAAATTCTTTTTGATATACTAGAATCACAAAAAAAGCATATAGGAGTGAGTTAATTGGGAAGAGCTAAAGAAGGAACGCATGCAAAACATGCTAAAATAGAAGAAAAGCCAAAGAAAGCAAAAAAAAGAAAACAAGAAAAAGTAAAAGAAACAAAGGTACAGGAAAAGAATATTAAGAAAAGCAAAGCACCAAAAAAGAAAGTAAAAACAGTTCGTAAAGTAAAAAGAATAGTAACTGTTATGTTATTAATGACCATTTTAGCAGGAATTTTACTTTTAGGGTATAAAATTCAAAGAAATGGTGGAGGCTTAACGGGAACACTTGCAATGTTACTTGGAGAAGATGGAACCAATGTTGAAGACTTAGAGCCAATACAGGTATTAATAATGGGAGAAAGCGGAGTAGATGACTATAAATTAGCAGATACAATAATGGTTGCTTCATATAATCCAAAAACACAATCTGCATCTATCTTATCTATTCCAAGAGACACGTATGTTGGAAGAAAGGACAGAAAGACAGCATCTACAAATTATCTTCAAAGTTATAAAATAAACACAGTTTTCAGAAGTGGAACAAATATACCAGAGGCAATAGACAGAATAAATGCAATAACAGGACTAGAACTTGAAAACTATGTTATAATTGACACGAAGGCACTTATAAAATTAGTTGATGCAATCGGAGGAGTAACTTTTAATGTGCCAATAGATATGTATTATACAGAAGACACAGATCAGAATTTATACATAGATCTAAAAGCAGGAGAACAACTAATAGACGGAGCAAAGGCTGAGCAATTATTACGTTTCAGACACAATAATGACGGTTCAACATATCCAAGTTCGTATGGACAACAAGACTTAGGAAGAATGAGAACACAAAGAGAGTTCATAAAAGCTACTTTGAAACAAACACTACAACCTAAAAATGCATTTAAAATAAAACAAATAATGGATGTAATGACTGAAAATGTAAAAACTAATATGGATATTTCTAAACTAAAAGCATACATTCCTTCTGCAGTTAAATTTGATGCAGACAATATACAAACAGATATGGTTCCTGGAACTGTAGAAATGTGTAATGGTGTTTCAATATATGTTGCAAACACAAAGAAAACAAAGAAAATTGTAGATAGATTATTTAATGACCAAAGCACAGATGAAACTACAGATAATTCAGATGAAAATGTAGAAAATACTACAACAAATACTATTAAAACAACTAAAAACAGCAATACTACAAAGAAATAATAATAAAATAAAAGGGGATTAACTTAAAATTAATCTCCTTTTATGTATTTTTATAAGAATTTAATATTTAGGATAAAAACCTGATAGGTAATTTGAAGCATCATCTTTAGAGTGTTTTTTGCCTTTCTTATTAGATGCCTTTGTTTTACTGTTTTTTCTGTAATTATTGCTCGTATTTTTACTTCTACTTTTACTTGTATTTCTAGTTTTTAATTTAGCCTTGTTTTTAGATTTCCTTCCATTAGAATTATTAAAGTGATGTAGTATATGTGCAAATATAAATAAGAATAAGATTGCGAGTAACAGTTGCATAGCAACTTTAATGAAGTCTTCTTTGTAAACAGTATGACTTGCAATTAAATTAGAAGTATATGTAATCCCGTCAATAGTATAGCTAATATTTCCTAAATTAGTGCCTTCTGCAATAGGGGCAGAGATATTATCTGAAAGCAATATGCTTGGAGTTAATGTAGAGACATCAATACTGTTAGGAATCAAAGCAGAAATATCGCTCTCACACAACAAATCCAAACTGTTGGTATCTTTCGTTCCGCCTTTTACGGTAATATTTTGTGCAACGGAATCTTTTGAAAATAATACTCTTTCAGAGTAATTATTAAAACCATATTCAAACAAAGCCTTGCAATCTAAAGCCCTTTGACTTAAACCTTCTTCTGTTAAGCTATCGTGAAGAACAACTACAAGCAAAGAAACATCTCCTTTGGTAGCTGTTGCAACAATACAGTTTTTAGCAGCATCTGTATAGCCTGTTTTTGCACCAGTTGCGTATTCATAATAGTAATTTTTAGTTGGAGTAGATGCATTCTTTCTAATTAACTCATTAGTAGTGTTAAACAAACGGTCATCAGCATTATAAACTTCAGTTGCAGGAAGTGCATAGTATGTTTTTGAAACAATTCTTCTAAAATCAGGAAAAGACATCGCATATTTTCCCATTAATGCTAGGTCATAAGCTGTAGAATAATGGTCTTCCGAATGAATTCCGTTAGGATTAATAAAATGGGTGTTTTTACATCCAAGAGCAACAGCCTTTTCATTCATCATATTAGCAAAATTTTCAACAGATCCGCCAATATGCTCTGCAAGAACAACTGCTGCATCATTTGCAGAAGGAATAAGTAAAACATTCAAAAGTTGTTCTATAGTTAGAGTTTCGCCTTCTCTTATGCTTGCAATAGAATAACCACTAGGAATTGAATAAACAGCATTATGGCTGGCAGTGGCAGTATCTGTAAGCTTGCAATTTTCAAGAGTAAGAATTGCAGTCATAATCTTTGTGGTGCTAGCAGGGTACATTTTAGTATTGGCATTCTTACTATATAGAATTTTGCCAGAATTTTGGTCCATCAAAAGGCATGCTGGCGAGTAAGTACTAGGAACATTAGCATCTGAAGAACTATTATCAGTAGTACCAGAGAAATTTGCATCAGTAGATGAATTGCCAGAAATATTTGCATCAGTGCCAGAACTACTAGAAACGTTTGCAGAGGCATTTGTGCTAGTACCAGATGCATTAATAGAGCTACTTGCGTCAGTGCCTGTAGAAGAACCATTTATTGTTTCGGCATATATTAAATTACTATTTAACGTTAATAAAATAAAAAATAAAAAAGTAATCCTTTTAAAATTATCAAAAAATCGCATAAAATCTCCTTAATAAATTGTATGTATATAATACAGTAAAAATAATCATTTTTCAATAGAAAGAAGGTACAAAATGCAAAACATAAACTTAAAAACCAAAATAATAATTGCTGTAGGAGCAATTATTATAGCTATAACAGTTGGAATATATTTCTATAAAACCACAAAAGACAATAGTGAAATTGAAATAACAGAAGATAATTTTGCAACAAATACAGCAGTAGAAAACAACAATGAAATAGTAGAAGAAGAAAATAATACAATAGTAGTACACATAACAGGAGAAGTAAATTATCCAGGAGTAGTAGTTCTGAAAGAAGGAGCAAGAGTAGTAGACGCAATTGAAGCTGGAGGAGGAGAAACGGACAAAGCTGATCTTAGTAGCTTAAACCTAGCTTACATGCTTAGTGATGGCGAAAAAATATATGTTCCAAACAAAGAAGAAACCTCTCAAGAAAGCCAAGGAAGAGAATACATAACTTCGGCGAAAGACAATTCAGAACAATCAGAAAATGGAGCAAAAAGTACTGGCACAAATTTCAAGATTAACATAAATACGGCAAAACAAGAAGAATTAACACAAATAACGGGAGTTGGAGAATCAACTGCAAAAAAGATAATTGAATACAGAACACAAAATGGAAAATTCAAATCAATAGAGGACATAAAGAACATACCTGGAATAGGAGATAGCAAATTCAATGCAATGAAGGAAGAAATAACAGTAAATTAATAAAAGTACAGGCAGGAAAAGAAATAAATTGAAGTGATAAATTAAATTCTGTAAAAAGGACAAATATAAATTAATAATTTTTCAAAACTATTTACAATATATGTATGTTTTGCTACAATCGTAGCAAATAAATATAATTTGAAATTCTATAAACAAAAAGATGTATACTAATGAAAAGAATTTCCAAGAATATAAGAAATAAAAAAACAAGATAAAGGAATGAGAAAATGGAAAAATTGCAACATAATAAAGGAATTACACTTATTGCATTAATAGTAACAATAGTGGTATTGCTAATATTAGCAGGAGTATCAATTGCAGTAATAACAGGAGACGATGGTGTTATAAAGTCAGCTAATCAAGCAAAAACAGAGCAAAGAGGAGGAACAGTAGAAGACAGAGTAGCTGTGTGGAAAGCAGGAAAAGCAACTAGTGAATACACACATCGTGAAACAAAGACAGAAGATGAGATGTTGAATAATTTAATAAATGACAAGTTACTTTTTGAAGATGAAATAGACAGAGAAAACAAGAAGATAACAATAGGAAGTAAGGAAATAGACTACTCAACTGGAAACGGATTAGAACTTGAATCCGACAAAGGAAAAGAATAACTAATATTAGAATATGAGGTATCGGCAGGAGATACAATAGAATTACCTTGTTATTTTTACTCAGAAGGGACTGAAACTGTAGAATTTAATTTTCAAATCAACTGGGGAGACGGAACTACAGAAACCGGAATTACAAATGATAATATAAGCACAAAATCAAAACACCAATATCAAAATGCTGGAACATATGATATTAAAATAAAAGGAAAATATGAAAGTTTACAAACATCATATGATGCAAGGGAAACAGCAAATTATGATAAACTAAAAAAGGTTAAACAATGGGGAACAACAGGACTTAAGTATGTAGCTTTTTATGGCTGTAGTAATTTGAATGAAATAGCTTCACCAACTGAAAATAGTTTTAGTAATCTTATAGGAATTTGCTTAGCATATACGAGTATACAAAGTATACCAGAGAATCTATTTGCAAATTGCCCTAATGTAACAAATTTTAGCCATTCATTTTTTTATTGTGAAAATTTGGAAAGTATACCTGTAAACTTATTTGCAAATTGCCATAACGTTATGAGCTTTGAGGGGACGTTTCAAAATTGTGACAGTATAACAAGCATACCGGAAAAGTTATTTGATAACTGTAAAAAAGTCGAATCTTTCAAGGGGACTTTTTGGTGTTGTTATAGGCTAACTGGAAATGCACCGGAATTGTGGAAGAGAGGGACAAACTCGGAAGAAAATGAATATAATGGAAATCCAAATGGAGAGGATTGCTTTGCTGTATGCAGAGGTTTAGAAAACTGGGATGAAATACCAGACTATTGGAAAAGCGGAGAACCAGAATAATATAATGTTGAGATATATAATATCAGAATTTAAACAACAAATAATCTAATAAAATATAATTAATAGTAATAAAAAAATTAGCAAGCTTTCAAGAGCCTGCTATTTTTCTGGTTGCGGGGGATAGACTCGAACTACCGACCTTTGGGTTATGAGCCCAACGAGCTGCCAACTGCTCCACCCCGCGATATTTGCTACTTTCTAAGTATACTATAAACATAATACTATGTCAATACTTTTTGAAATTTTTGTTGAAAATTGGTGATTTCTTGGTGAAATATTACTATAATTTTATTAGTTTTGTATCTGTTTATAATAATATTATATTCAATAATTAGTAAAATATTACAATGATTTATAAAAATTTGTAAAATATAAGATCAAGGCAAAATTAAATAAAAATGTTCGAAATTACTAGGGAAACAGGTGATCGAGAACATTTTATTTGTTGTCGTAATCAATTATAAAGTATACATAATGCTAAAACAAATAATCAAAAATCCCTTTAAATAGGCATATTTGGAAGATTATAAAATTTGGACCAAAATAAAAAGTAAATAAACAAATAAAATCTGTTATAAAAAATGTAATAAAAATTTAATAAACTATAAAAAAATGCCTTCCGCAAGCATTTTTTGGGTATGGAAAAAATTGATAATAAAAGTAGGTTGAAAAATCGTAAAAAACGTGGGATAATCAATAAAAATAAGCAAAAACCATTGAAAAAATGGCAAAAATAGGGTATAATAAATATTAGTCAAAAAATAAAAGTCTAAAATCAGAAGACTTAGAAATATAAGGAGGAGCAAATTTATGAAGCAAAGATTGGTAAAGGTTATTTCATCAATGCTTGTTGTTGCTATTTTATATGCTAATTCAGCTGCAGTAATCAGTTATGCAGCTGATAGTTTGTTGAGCGACAAAGAGCTTGAAAACCAAAAAACTCAAACCAACAACTCAAACGTAGAGTTTGATGCTTATTACGAAGGAGGAAAGCATAAGGCATACAACGATATCAATTCATCAGATACAAAGTTAAACCTAGAATTAAATGTTAAAGATGCTGGATATCTAAAAGATATTACAGTCAGCTTTGCAGGTTCAAACTTTAATATTGTAGATGATGGATCTAATGCAGATAAAATACAAAGATTTGATAGCGAAAATAAAGTAATTGCATTTAATCAAATCGATGCAGGAAATACTGTAGTGAAAAAATTAACAATAGTAGCAGATAAAAGCGATGTCGTAAGCGAAGATGTGCTAGGCAAAGATAATGACATAGTTTTAAATGCAGTATATGTTAATAAAGATGGAAAAGAAATTGCAATTAACAAAGCAATAAAGTTAAATGCAAGCTGGAAAACAGATGATGCAAAAGCTAAATTAAGTTATGAAATTACAAAGTATATTCCATATTCTGTTGGAAATACAAACAAAATAATAACTCAAGCAAAGGTAACATCTGGAGTACAAGATAGTGTACTTCCTATAAAAGAAACAAATATCGAAATAGTTGCTCCTAAAATAAATAATGAAAATCCAGAAAGTGTTACTGTTGTTGCAAATTCAACAATAGCTACAAACGGAGAAGAAAAAGCAGAGAGCTTTGGACAAGATAATTATTCTTATGATAGCACAACTGGATTAATAAAAATTAATGTAAAGAATGATGCAAGGGACGGAAAAATTGCATGGAGTAAAAATACTCTTGATGAATATGTAATTACTTATGTATATTCATCAAATGCATTTAATGCAACTAAAGACCAAGTAACAAGAGTTACTTATGAAGCAAATTCAAGTATATCTTTATATAATTGTGGAACAGGTGTAACAAGTTTAACTGCAAAAACAAATGGATATGAAGATCAAGCAGGAAAACTTGGAGAAATAGTTGATTTCAATTTTGCTACAACAACAGAATTAAATAAAGGATATATGTATACTAATAAAGTTGCAAGTGATGAAAACAAAAAAGAAACAGAGTTTGAAACAACAATGACAGCTAGCATATCTTTTGCTGATGTAGTAGATTCATTAGAACTTACACAAAAAGAAGATAGCTTCAAAAATGAAAGTCAAAATATAGTTGCAACAGGAAGTATTTATAACAAGACATTAACAATTTCTAAAACAGAATTTAATAAAATACTTGGTGAAAATGGACAAGTTACAATATTAAATTCAAATGGAGAAACAGTACAAACAATAAATAAAGATACTGCTACAACAGGAGATAATATTGTAGTAGACTTATTAAATAATAAATTAAGTACAATTTCAATTGTAACAACAAAACCTATTGCAAATGGAAATATTTCTTTCAAAGCAACAAAAGTAGTTGCAAAAGATGCACCATATAGTGAAGCACAAATAGGAAAATTTGCGAAATTAACAAACTCTTATACAGGAGTTGCAAAAAATGAAGGTATTACAATAGTAACATCTGAAAAAACTTCTGATATAGAATTAAAAGAGCCAACTCATAAAGCTAGTATTACAACAAATAGAGATACATTATCTACTATAGTAGAAAATAAGGATTTCAAAATAACTGTTACACTTGAAAATGACAGCATTGATGACAAATTATATACAAACCCTAAAATTACTGTAAAGCTTCCAAAACAAATTACAAACATAACTGGAACAGCACAGGTATCTTTAGATGATGAACTTACAATGAAAGTTGAAGATACAAAATTTACCGATAATAGCGATGGAACAAAAAATATAGAAATTCAATTACAAGGAACACAAACAAAATACAATAACTTTGCAGCAAAAGGTGCTACAGTAGTTATTTCAACAGATATAACATTAGATAATTTAACACCTTCAACAGATACTCAAATAGGACTTCTAGTTGAAGATGGAGACGGAACAAGTGTAGAAAGCTCAAAAGCAATACAATATATTGCTCCAACAGGAGTTGTAACAACAAATACTGTATCTGGATATAAAGATGGTGCTCAAGATGTAATATCAATAAGTGGTGAACAAAAAGAAGCACTTATACCAACAGCAAGTGTTGCACAAACGCCAACATTCACTATGAATGTTATAAACAATTATGATGCTACACTAAAAGATGTAGTTGTATTAGGAAGAGTTCCTTTTGCAGGAAACAAAGATGTAGCAACAAATGCAGACTTAGGTTCAAACATGAACTTAAATCTTAACACTGGAGTTTCTGTTACAGGAAATGAAAGTGGAAGTGCAAAAGTATATTATTCAACAAATGGAGATGCTACAAAAGATTTATCAAATACTGCAAATGGATGGACAGAATCTACAGACAATATTGCAAATGCAAAATCATATATGATTGTATTTAACAATTACGAAATGGTAAAAGGTTCAACATTCACATTCTCATACAAAACAAATCTACCAGCAAATCTAGATCATAATAAATCTGCTTATGAAAATTATGTTGTTTACTATACTAATGGAGATACTTCTGATAGTGCAACAGCAACAAAAGTTGGAGTTACAACAGGAAGTGGAGCCATTATAAGTGCAAAACTAGAAAATGTTACTGGAACAGATACTATAGCAAATGGAGAAATAATAAAGTATAAACTAACAGTAGAAAATACAGGAACAGAATCAGCACAAGGATTAAAAGTAACAATGCCATTATTATCAAGTATGTCTTATGTTGTTGAAGATACTGAATCCACATTAGGATATAAAGTTGCAGAAGGGCTTGAAGTAATTCAAGATGACCAAGGAAATACAGCACAACAATTAAATATCACATTAGAAGATGTAAATGCTCATTCTACTTTAACTAAAGAAATCTGGATATTAACAGATACCTCAGAAAGTGAAGAAAAATTTGAAACAAAAGCAACAGTTTCAAATGGAGATGTAAAAGCAGAAACAAATTCAGTAAGTATTTCTTTAACAAAAGTTGACTATATTGCACAAGTTGTAAGTAGCACAGATAATGTAAACACAGATGATACATTCAGATTTACAATGTTTGTTAGATCATCAGATTCTAATATTACAACAGACGATGATGGAAATGAAGTATATAATGGAAGCAGACAAAATTCTGTAATCTCAATGCAATTACCTGCAGAGTTTACATTGGATAATGTAAAGATTGATGACGAAGATAAAACAAGTGATGCAACAGTTTCAAATGGAAAACTTTCTATTAATATAGGAACAGTTGGATATAATAAAGTTGCAGTTGCTGTAACATTAAAAGCTAAAATGGTCGATGCAAATGTATATGAAAAACAATTAAGTATTACTCCAACAATAAAAGGAGATTCTACAGTAGAACAATCGATGAAAACTGTAAATGTTACAATAAACAAACCAGGACTTGAGGTTAAACAAACATCTTCAGTACCAACAGGAACACCTATTAAGGCTGGTGAAGTATTTAATTATACATTTACTATTAAGAACTTAGCAAATACAGTAATATCAGATATTAATTTTACGGATATTCTTTCTGAAAATGTGTTATTCTCAAACTTACAATTAAAAATAGGAGAGAATACAACAGCATCTGCAGAAACAGATGATAACAAAAATCCTATAGTTAATATAGGAATGTTAGAAGGAAAACAAGAAGCAACAGTTATAATAAATGCAGTTGCAGGAAGAAATACAAGTGATACAAAAATTTCAAATAAAGCAGAAATAAAAAATGCCGTAGTAGGAACAATTACATCAAATACAGTTGAAAATACAATAAAAGGATATAATCCAACTGGAAAAGATGATGAAATAGTTCCAGTAGATAAAGAAACAAGAATGATTGCAGGTGTTGTTTGGATTGATAAAAACCAAAATGGTGAAAGAGATTCAGACGAGCAATTAGTAAATGATGTTGAAGTTATGTTATTAGATAACTCAACAGGAGACATAGCAGTTGATTCTAATGGAAATAAATTAACAACAAAAACAGATGGACAAGGTGCTTATGCATTCAATAATGTTAAGCAAGGAAGATATACAGTAATATTCTTCTACGACTCAGCCAACTATAGTGTTACAGATTACAAAAAGCAAGGAATAGATGAAGCTAAAAATTCAGATGCTATTGAAAAAGATGTAATATTATATGAAGAAAAAGCAAGAAAAGCTGGAGTTACTGATGAGATAGTTTTATCAACAAGTAATGTATATAATGTGGATTTAGGACTTGTAGAAGACAAAAAATTCGATTTAAAATTAGACAAGATTATAACAAACATTACAGTAAATGATAAAAAAGGAACAACAGAACATAGCTACAATAAGAACTTTGCAAAAATTGATTTCGAATCAAAATATGCTGATTCATCAACAATGATTGTGGAATATAAAATTACTGTAACAAACGAAGGTGCAATACCTGGATATGCGAAGAAAATTGCAGACTACTTACCATCAGAATTAAAATTCTCAACAGAGCTTAATCAAGACTGGTATGAAGGAAAAGATGGAGCAATATACAATAACTCACTTGCAAATACAGTAATTAATCCAGGAGAAAGCAAAGAAATTAAATTGATATTAACCAAGGCGATGACAAAAGAAAACTTTGGAACAATAACAAACAATGCCGAAATTTATGAGGCATCAAACGACTACGGAGTAAAAGATACAGATTCTACTCCAGGAAACAAACAAACTAATGAAGACGATTACTCAACAGCAACAGTTGTTACAGGAGTAAAAACAGGACAAGTTATTATTTATACAACATTAGCCTTAACCGTAATAGCTATAATTGGTGTAGGCGGTTACATGGTAAAAAAGAGAGTTTTAAAATAGAAGGGAGGTTAGAAAATGAATAAAAACAAAATGATTAAATCACTAAAAACAATAGTAGCAGGATTTATACTTATTGCAATGTCGCTTGTGCTTTCTAAAACAGTAGAAGCATGGAGTGGAACAACCTCGGCTGGTATGGCAAATACAACAATAGCAGATAGTAGAACAGGATATTTCCCACAATCTGCATCAGATGGCATTATTTATTGTAATGACCAAGATTCAATGATAAGATTTGGTTATACAGATTCAAAAAAATATTATCCAACTGCTGCAGACTATGCAGCAGGAATAGGAAATGTAACCAGTCCAAGAATTGCAATATATTCTGATAGAGAAAGTGCAGAATCGTTCTTAAAATACTGGATACAGCAAAGCTCGTACTCTGACCATATATGTAACGAGTCAGACAAAGAAAATGTTGTTGCAGGAAGTTTTAATGTATCTTATTCTGGAATGGAGGAAATTACTAATTCTGGAGTTGATTTTAGCAAACCATATATAATAAAAATTGAAACACATAGTTCAGCAGAAATACGTGCAGTAGGACGTGCTAAAAAAAATGCTTTGCTGAAAATCCAAGACAACCTTGCTAAAGAACATCAACCACCAGCTCTAAGTGGAAATGGAAGACATATATATAACTCAATTAATAAAGATTATAGTAACTATGATGGAACAGATCCTGAAAATGGACCACAAGTTGCAGTTCCAACAAATGGTAGTGGGGCAAGAGGATACTCGGCAACTTTTAGAAGTGGAACAATAGATACAAGAACTTCATCAAGCTTCGAGGAAATTGTAAATGCTTACATTTATTCTGCTCAATATCATGTATCTAGAGAAAATCCTTCGCAATATAGCTTAGTTGATATACAGGTTGCAAACTGGCTTCAAAATGACCATAAAGGAGGTGCACATGGATTTAATGCAGATGGAACAGGAAGCCAAACTCTAAAACAAGGTGTAAATAACACTAGAGGATTAGAGTTATACAATGAAGCAAAACAATACTACAAATTTACACAAGAAATTAAATCAGGATATAAGGCAACGGTAAATGTTGACGATGCACAAATATTTGTAAGTAGAGATGATGGAAATAGATCTAATGATGAATATATAATAGGACCTGTTTCTATAACATACCCATATTACAAAAATATTTCTTACATGACAGATATAATACTTAATACAACAAGCAAAGATGGAGGCTCAGCATCATTAAGCTATAAAGCTGGACAATTTAAGATTATTATGCAAAGCCAAGGAGATACCAAATTAACAGGCGGAACAATATTCCCAGTTAAGAATGAAAGCTTCTATATAGTATTAAATGCTGCAGATGCTGCATATCCAGATAACATTGAAATAAATGGACAATTTGAATATACAGATTATGCAACAACAAGTTATACAACACTTGATGCAACAACAAGAATATATACTTACAAGGGATATAGCAAGTTTTCATGTGTAGGCTTAACAGCTACAGAAAATTGGAAATATTCATATTATGAAAAAACAGGAACTCACTATGTAGACTATGGCTACAGAGATGATAAGGGAGTTTGGCATCCAGATGTAAAAGAAGAACCTGTTTATGAAAAGAGAGAAGGTTCAAGCTCTGAAGAGCATAAGATATATGGATTTGTTTCTCAAGTTTATGTACAAATGGATTTAAACAATTATACAACAGACGATTCTCAACAATTAAGGGGAGTACCAACTAGTACAGCTTTTGCACATAAAACTACAGCAGAGGCATCTAATGAAATAGATCTTACTATGAAAATAGGAGGATATACATTCGTAGATGTTAAAGCTGGAAAAGAGTCTGAACCAAGTGGTAACAGAGGAACAGATGGTACAAAAGCAATGTCAAATGTTACTGTAAAACTACATCAGAGAAAACCTAATGGCGACGAATCTGTAAAAGCCGAAACAAAAACAGATGGAAATGGATATTATGAATTTAAAGATTTAAATTCACTATACACATACTATGTTGAATTCGTATACAATGGACAATATTATGAGCCTACTGTATACAAGAGAGACGGAGTATCTTGGGAAAATAGTTCAAAAGGTGTTGACCCATTATCAGATAGACAAGCATTTAATATGAAGTTTAAAGAGATTGGTTCTACTCCAACAAATGGACAAAGATATTCACAAGATAACATATATGCACCAGTATATACAAGAGATGATTTATATTCTGGCGGATATATAGATGAATTTGGAAACTTAACAAGTAAAGGAAATGGTGGAGATAGCCAAAGTACATTTGCAAAAGATTGTATGTTATCATCTTACACAGGATATAACCAAGGCGGATTCAAAAAGGACTACTACCCTGTATATCAAAAATTTGTTGTAGATGATGTTGTAACACCAATTCACAAAGTAATGAAGGTAACAGACACATCAGGAAGAGATATAACAACATACAATGCATTATATGCAGGAGAATATAACAATTTATACGTAAATCAAGGATACATTTTAAGAGAGTCAGCAGATTTATCACTATATAAAGATGTATTAAAAACAACAGTTGAAATGAATGGCAAAACACAAACATATAAATATGATAAGAATGATCCTGATAATATAATCGAATTAAAGGCATCTGATGTAATGGCATATTATAGCAGAAGCTACTCTAGAGAATTATATAAAGAAGATTACTTTAAACCTCTAGATAATACAGAAACTGCACTTGATAATGATGAATTATTAAAAGTTTATGTAACATATAAGATTAGATTAAGAAACTCTGCACAAGTAATTGCTGCATCAGGAGTAGAAATCGTAGATTACTATGATAATGAGTATCAATTAATTGGCAGTGATGATACACTTCAACCAAGTGAAGAACAATATAGACCTTATGTAGCTGATAGAAAAGGAAAAACTATAGATTCAAGCATTAAAGTAAAAACAAGCAACACAAGTAAATATGCAAAATACAATGGTTCAGCTCAAAAGAACATTACTGGATATAACACAACTTATATTACAGTAGAAACAACAGATGGAAAAGATGAGAGAATTTTACAACCATCTGGAGACCTATATATCTATGTAACATTCAAAGTTAAGGATATAGGAAATCTATTAATCCTTGATGATGGAAATGGTACAAATGATAATGGTAAAGTAAACATTGTAGAAATAAACGGTTACAGAACTTACTATGGCGATAAGAGTATTGCTCCAAACGCAAACAATAGTAAGACAGACACAGAATATAATCCAGGAGATGTAGCAGGTCTAGTAGATGTAGATTCTATTGCTGGTAACATTAATACAGATGCAATAGGAAGACTTGGAAAGAATACTACATTCGAAGATGAAATGAATAAAGACTCTGGTCTACAAAACACATTAAATTCTATAAGCCAAAGCGATCCAGACTATGCTGTTAAGGTAAATGAAGCTAAGACAAAATGGCTAAGAGAAAAATTTGGAATGGAAGATGATTCAGATAAGGCTCCACAAATTAAGATTAAACTTGCAAGTGATGAAGACGCAAGAAGCGTATCTGGTATGGTTTGGGAAGACAAGAGAACTGAAACTGTAAACAATGTTGCAAGAGTTGGTAATGGCAAGATTGATGAAGACTCTGGAATATCTGGAGTAAGAGTTCAATTAGTAGATATTAGACAATCGGCTAAAAAAGGACAAGAAATAATTGCTAAAACATTAAGAACAAATGGAACAAGTTCTTGGACTTGGAACGAAAACAGTAATCAGGCTTCATTAAATAATGCTCCAACATGGGAAACTGCCGATACTACAACAAGTGCTGGCGGAGACAAAGGAAGCTACTCATTTGTAGGATATATACCATCAAATTATGTTGTAAAATTTATTTACGGCATAGATGGAATGGAAAAAGACGCAAATGGCGGAATAATCTATAATGGACAAGATTACAAATCTACAGAATACTATACACCAATATCAGATTCAAACGGAAACGTAGCATTTGATATAAGTAACCCTGACAATAATGCTTACACTTATGTAGGAACTATGAATTATCCTGTAAATCCAGGAAGAACTTACAATATATATGATGCTAAGGGCAACGACCCAAGCACAACATACTTCTTCAACTTAGCACAGTCAGATTCAGATAATAAAGCTGGAAACCGTTACTCTGACGCAAGAGATATAATGGGACCTAACAGTGAAGGACAATTAGTAGCAGGAACTAGAGAATATGTAAATAACTACAGTAATAATGCTGGAAACGGCGTTACAAATAGTAGAGCAAAAGAATTATACGATAGATCATCTACAGACTTCACAAGCAATACATTCATGGTTGCACAATCTGGTCAAATTAGTGTTGAAATCGAGTATAACAGAACAGAAAGTGAAACTGGAGATATAACAGGAAATGGTAGCCAAGACAACCAAACCTCAGACAACTATTCAAAAGCTGGTTACTATAAGATACAAAACCTAGATTTAGGTTTAGTTGAAAGATCAAAAGCTCAATTAAAAGTTACAAAACAAGTAACAAACGTAAAAGTAACACTTGCAAATGGAAACACATTATTTGATGCTTCTGGTAGAGCAACAAACGTTCTTTGGAGCAAACATGTTGCACATGAACAAGATACAGAAAACACATATACAGAAAAAAATAACTATCAAAATCAATTAATGAAAGAACCAAGTGCAAGAAGCAATGCAAATAGCAAAGGTCTAATCCAATTAACAATGGACGAAGAATTAATGCAAGGTGCAAATATCAGAATCACTTATGCTATAACAGTAGCAAACATTGGTGAAGTAGATTATGAAGGAAATGAGTTCTACTACACAGGATTCTTTACAGAAGATGTAAACTATTATACAGGAAAGAATGGCGCAACTGGAGTTCAAACAATAGTTACAACTACTCCTGATAACTTGATAGATTATGTAGGATTCAAGACTGATGAAAATACTGGTGGTACTACAACAGTTACAAGAAACAACTTACAATTTAATGCTGAAGACAACCCTGATTGGGAAGTAATTCCTCTAGAAGGAGATAATAGCATAACATCAAAAGATTACTTAGATGGAACTGCAAAAGAAAAGGCTAAATTGTATAAGACAATAGTTGTAACTAAAGATACTGCAAGTACTAAGAAGGAATTAATTCCTATAATCGCTGACCAAGATTCTGCTACAAAGATTAAAGACGCATTCGATAGCGACCCATTAAATGCTTTAGCAACAGTAAATGGAACAAGCAGTGTATCTGGAGTACAATTAGTATTAACACAACCATTATCTCCAGACAATACAAAGGGCGATGATATGAGTTACAGCAACTTAGTTGAACTTGTTAGAACAAGCAACAAGCTAGGTAGAAGAATGGCATACTCTGTAGTTGGTAACCAAAACCCAACAGAAGAGCCTGCAGAAATTGATGCAGATACTGCTCAAGATGTAACAATATTACCTCCATTCGGACAACACTACATTTACTATGTATTAAGTGGATTAGTTGCAGGAATCTTAATAATCGGTATTGTAACAACAATTGTTATAATCAAAAAGAGAAAATAAGATTCTAATATGAATCTAAAATAGAAAGAACTCGACTTTAAATAGTCGGGTTCTTTTTTGCGTGAGAGAATAAATAAAATAATTATTTATTCTCTATTTGATTCTTTTGAAAAACAATTTGATTTGCAAGGTTTTATTTATATTGAGCCCTTATTTTGAATAAAAATAAAAGCTAAATTTAAATAAAAAGCTCAATAGATATGTTACAAATGTATAAAAATTAAATATAAAAATATATCAAAAAGCGATAAAATATAAAAAACGATTTTTTAAAAAATGATAAAATACTAAATATTTGTAAAAAATAAAATGAGATAAAAATATATGAAAAACGCATAAATACTAACATAAAACAAGAAAGATAGCTAAAACGACGGAACTGAAAACAAGATATAAAAAGATAATAAAACGAAAAAATGATTTTTTTATAAAATGTAATAAAAATGTAATATTGATGATTAAATTATATATAGGGCAAAATCTAAAGTCCGCTTATTTCAACACTTACAGCGATTAATTTTTTAGAAATAACATAAAATCTCCTTAATTTTACAAAATATTCCAACAACTAAAAATATTGATATATCAAGCTTTTTGAAAGGTAATAACATAATGCGTATGCTTTTGACATTATATCTCATATGTTGTAATATCTACCATGTAAACAAAAGGAGGAATTATTTCAGATACTGAATATAGAAAAATTAAAGTAAATTGTAATAAGCATAAAATATAAATTGGGGGGTAATAGCAATGAAGGTTATCAAAAGAGACGGAACAATAGTAGAATATGATAGAGAAAAAATAAGAATTGCAATAGAAAAGGCAAACAAAGAAGTTTCTAGAAAAGAAAAGGCAACTGATTCTGAAATCGAAGAAATAATGAGTTACATAGAAGATTTGAAAAAAGGTAGAATCCTTGTTGAAGATATACAAGACATTATTGAAGAAAAATTAATGGAAATAAAAAGATATGAACTTGCAAAAAAATATATCACATATCGTTACACAAGAGCTTTAGTTAGAAAAGCCAACACTACAGACCAATCAATTAAGGAATTAATTGAGGGAGAAAGTGAATATTGGAATAATGAAAATGCAAATAAAAATGCTAGAGTTGTTACTACTCAAAGAGATTATTTAGCTGGAATAACAAGTACAGACATAACAAGAAGATTCTTACTTCCTGAAGATGTTGTAAAAGCTCATGACGAAGGAATTATACATTTCCATGATGCTGATTATTTTGCACAAAATGCTTTGACAAACTGTGAATTAATAAACCTAGAAGATATGCTTCAAAATGGAACAATAATGAATGGTGTTATGATTGAAAAACCACACAGATTTATTACAGCATGTACAATCGCAACACAAATAATACTTGCTGTTACGTCTTCTACTTATGGTGGAGCAACAGTTTCGCTTGCACACTTAGCTCCATTCGTAAGAAGTAGTTATGAGAAATATTATAAAAAATATAAAGAAAATGGATTAAGCAAAGAACAATGCGAAAAGTTTGCAAAAGAAGATACTAAGAAAGAAGTTGCAGATGGTGTTCAGACATTCAACTACCAAGTAAATTCAATGACTAATACAAACGGACAGGCACCTTTCTTATCTGTGTGTATGTATTTAGGAGAAACAGATGAGTATAAAGAAGAACTAGCAATGATAATTGAAGAGTTCTTAAATCAAAGAATATTAGGATTCAAGAATGAGAAAGGTGTTTATATTACACCAGCATTCCCAAAACTTCTTTATGTTCTTGAAGAAGACAATATACATGAGAATAGTAAATATTGGTATCTAACAGAACTTGCGGCAAAATGTACTGCTAAGAGAATGGTTCCAGATTACATATCAGAGAAAATAATGAAGCAAATGAAAGTAGATGCAAATGGAGATGGACAATGTTATCCATGTATGGGATGCCGTTCATTCTTAACTCCTTATATAGACCCAGTTACAAAGAAGCCAAAATATTATGGCAGATTTAATCAAGGTGTTGTAACAATTAACTTAGTTGATGTTGCTTTATCATCAGGAAAAGATTTAAAGAAATTCTGGAAAATATATGATGAAAGACTTGAACTTTGCCACAAAGCTTTACAAGCAAGACATGAAAGACTTGCAAAAGCAACTAGTGATATTGCTCCAATACTATGGCAACATGGTGCATTTGCAAGATTACCAAAGGGCGCAAGCATTCACCCATTATTACATGGTGGATATTCTACAATATCTTTAGGATATGCTGGATTATACGAGTGTGTTAAATACATGACAGGCAAGAGCCATACAGATAATGGAGATGGAAAAGATTTTGCCATAGAAGTAATGAAGAAAATGAATGAAAAATGTGCAGAATGGAAAGAAGCAGAAGACATTGATTACAGTGTTTATGGAACACCAATAGAATCTACAACATATAAATTTGCCAAATGTTTACAAAAAAGATTTGGCATAATTGAGGGTGTCACTGACAAAAATTATATCACAAACAGCTACCATGTTCATGTAACCGAACCTATAAACGCTTTTGATAAATTAAAATTTGAAGCCCAGTTCCAAAAACTCTCTCCGGGTGGAGCAGTAAGCTATGTTGAAGTTCCAAACCTTGAAAACAACATTGATGCCGTACTTGAAGTAGTCAAATATATTTACGACAATATTATGTATGCCGAACTTAACACTAAAAGTGATTACTGCCAGTGCTGTGGTTATAATGGTCAGATAGAAATCGTCGAAGATGAAAGCGGCAAACTTATATGGCAATGCCCTAATTGCGGCAATACCGACCAGAATAAGATGAATGTCGCAAGACGAACCTGTGGATATATCGGCACCCAATTCTGGAATCAGGGAAGAACACAGGAGATAAAAGAGCGTGTACTTCATCTTTAAACAGATATGAAGTCATAATAAACAAAACAATTCTGCCTCCGTAAATACCAAGCATATATTCGCAGGCTTGTTTTACTATTTTCCTGATAGACTCAAAAAGCTGTATATCATATATTTCTAATGATATACAGCTTTTATATATAATATATTTAATTTATAACAGTGTATCTAATATTGATTATATGATATTTTCAAAATCCTACTCACACTTTTTTATCGTATCACATAATTTTTGATACTTTTCTCTAAGTATCTCATATAATTCTTCAACACCGTCCAAAGAACCACTTCTTAAAATCTCAACAATCCGGACATCTTCCTCCAATAAATTGTCAAATCCTAAGTTTCCTGACAAGCCTTTTAAGGTATGAGCACATTTAAATGCCTCCCCAACATTTCCCGCCTTAATATTTTCTCCAAGTTTACTGAAATTTTCATCGTCAAGAAATTTTACAAGAAATCTCTCATACAAATCATCTTTTCCCATAAATCTCTCAAGTGCCGTATTATAATCTACTCCCTGAGAAATCAGTCCTTCTTTCATCTCTTTACTCATTTTTAACACTATTCCTCCCTCTTTGCAAGATCCATATTTATCTGTGTGAGATAATGAATATACACCTGATTTGTAATCTCT
>OGWY01001273.1_pt1 | contig 20182 bp, 17 predicted proteins | sample 1576121 | NCBI WGS metagenome assembly OGWY01 (sample SAMEA3541543, study PRJEB24748) | human gut metagenome | biome: human gut; feature: human-associated habitat; material: faeces | place: China | collected 2012 | reverse complement strand
CTTTCTGTCCACCGTCACTCCCGGGAAATTGCCCACATGCTGGTTTGAGCCTGTAAGCTGGTTGAAAAGTGTTGTCTTGCCGCAGTTTTGGTTTCCCACAAGTGCGTATGTGAGCTTCTCACCATCCGGAAGGGGATTGCCACTGCCCTTCACATGGTATTTGCCCTCCTCACCAAGTCCGGGATGGGCTGTGTTGCTTATCTTTTTAGGGCCCTCATGCTTTCTTGAACGGCTGTCAATTAATTCTACCTCAATCTGTGCCGCATCATCAAGCCTCAATGTGAGCTCATAGCCGTGCACCTGAAGCTCCATCGGGTCTCCCATCGGTGCAAATTTGATAACTGTTACTTCGGCTTTTGGGATTACTCCCATATCCAGGAAATGCTGGCGCAGTGCGCCCTCACCGCCTACTGTAAGTATTCTGGCACTCTGTCCTATGCCAAGTTCTTTTAGTGTCATTTTATCGCTTCCTAGTGTATTTATTGATAATTTTTCTCAACTTATCACAGATATCTTACCACAAAGCGTGTGCCACTGCATTCATTTTTTTCATTTAATGTATCTTTTAATATATCTTTTTTACAATCCTCCACCAGGATATATCCATTGTCATGACGCACAATCGCTTCCGCCAGCGAAAGTCCTATTCCGATACTGTCAGCCGGCTGCCCGCTGCCGCTGTAAAAACGCGTGAAGATATGCTTTTTGTCCTCATCACTTATGGTCTCTCCATCGTTTTGCACTGTTATCTCGGCATACATCTCATACCTGTAAAAGCCTATCCTTACCTCACTCTCTGCGTGCTCCACAGCATTTTTTACTATGTTTGTGATAGCCTCACACTGCCAGTATGCATCAGCATGTATACAGGCATCCTTATCAGAGCCTTCATCTATGGACAGCCTTATGTCTCTCAAATCGCAAAGTGCCATCACATTGTCAGCTGCCTCAGACACAATTTCAGACAGCAGCGTATCCTTCTCATCAAACTCCACAACATCCGCTTCAAGCCTTGAAAGCTTTAAGATAGCCTGCACCATATGCGATATATTATCCACATCGCGCTTTGCCCTGCGCATTATCCTGTTTCTGTTTTCAGATGCCATATCAGGATTTCCTTCCAGATTTTCCAGATTTATCGAAAGTGATGTGAGCGGTGTCTTAAGCTGGTGCGATATGTCAGAAAGCGCATCCTTTAGCAAAAGCTTGTCTGCCTTTGCATTTTCCGCAGACTCCCTCAAATAAATTGCTGTCTTGTAAAGCTCTCCCTTTAGTATAGAAATCTCTCCCTCTGTGCTATCTGCCATAACAAGTCTGTAGTCTCCCTGATTTATGCGGCGTAGATAATCCGCAGCCTGTCTGACCTGTCTTTTAAAGCTAAATCTTATAAGCACAATGTAAATGCAAAAGCCCCCTGCAAAAAGCACAACAAGAAATATGTCTAGCCAAAGCGCTCCTTTAAGCGCTTTTTCATTTGACAAAACCGCAGAATCCTTTTCCATATCAATGCCGTATTTTTTAAGGAGCTTATCTGCAGCTTTTAAATTCGTATCATCACTGTCGATACTGCTGTCATTTAGAATCGCGGCTATACTGCCATCTGATACATCGGGATATTTTTCATGAATGAGTGCACATAGCTTAGCCACTGTGATGTTATAGTTTTTCGTATATGCCCTGTACTGAAAAAAGACGGTAAAAGCCATAACCATCACACATATACATGTATAAATTATTGCAAAATACACAAAATGTTTTCTGTTCTCTAAATTATATTTCTTCTTTCTCATGCTTTCCCCCGGGAACCGGCTCTGTCGGCCGATACTGTTTAAAGAGCTTCATCTGAATCAACACGATACCCGATTCCCTTCACAGTCTTTATCACATCCTCACCAAGCTTTGCCCTGATGCGCTTCATATAGACAGTCACGGTATGGTCATAGACATCGTTTCCTGTCGCCTCCCAGATGCAGTCAATCACGGCATTTCTGTACACAGCCTTGTCGTGATTGGTAAAAAGCAGATCAAGTATGCGGTTTTCAAGACTTGAAAGAACAATCAACTGTCCAGCCCTTCTTGCTTCCTTTTTGTCCAAATCATAGCTTATGGTTCCTGCGTGTATGACAGATGAGCTGTCATCACTTTTCCTTCGTAAAAATACGCGGTTTACCCTCGCCACAAGCTCCCTTACGGAAAAAGGCTTTGTGATGTAATCCTCCGCTCCAAGCTCAAGTCCCTTTACTATATCATTTTCCTCATCCCTTGCGGTAAGAAAAATCACCGGTGTTTTTTCTTTTTCCAGCCTTTCGCTGTAAAAATCAAAGCCGTTCCCATCCGGAAGCGACACATCAAGCAACACAAGGCCGGGGTGCTCACTCAAAAGTGCCCCAGCCTCCTTTAAATTGCCTGCTGTCAAAAGCTCATATTCAGGTTCTGTAAATGTATCACACAGTCCCTCTGTTATTCCTCTATTGTCCTCTATGAGAAGTATTTTTTTCATATCAGCTCCCGCATTTTCTACAGATTTTCATTCTTGATTGTCTCAATAATGTTATTGTGTCTAAGCTTCGTCATTGATAGTTTCATGATAGCATAAATCAGCATTATTACAACCACTATACACAATATAATTGCTTTATACGGTGGCTTATAAATGATTGCGCCACCCATCCTGTTCATAATAAAACATAAGAGATAGTTTATTAAAATACCAAGCGGTACGCCTATTACAAGTGCCTTCACAGATATAAACACACTCTCGAGTCTGACCATTCCAGCAAACTGCTTATCTGTCATTCCAATGCTTCTTAGTGTAGCAAACTCGCGGCTTCTAAGCTCCATTCCGGTGCTTAAGGTATTGATGATATTTGTGATTCCTATTAAGGCAATGACCACAATAAGTCCGTATGCAAATACTCCAAGCAGTGTAAAGAGTGATTTTTCATCGCGCATCTGCTTATCCATATTGCTGACATAAAAACTAATCTGAGAATACTCAGGATTTTCTTCCGTCTCCTTTTCTAATGTATCCTGATATTCATCTGCATTTTCTGCAACCACATATGCCGAATATATCGCATTCCCCGGTTTGAGCTCATTACCGCTCTTGCCGTCAGCCCATAAGCTTTCAAAGCCTTTTTGGTTCATAAACAAAAGCGTGGTACTGCCGTAGCCCTTATAACCTGTTGGTACCTTGTCTGTGACACCTGCAATAGTTACATCCACAGTCTTTCTGACTCCGTTATTTATTGTTTCCTCGTCAACGTATCCACTGTTATCCTCTGTGCCGCTTTCAGTATCACCTTCCACTGCATTATTATCATCTGTGCTGCTTTCAGTATCGCCTTCTGCTGCATTGTCATCAGAAGAAGCATCATCATAAACATTATAGCCACACTCGATTGTATCTCCTGCTTTATATTTGTACAGCTCCATCTCTTTTTTGACGTATTTTGAGCTATTCTCATTATACACATCAAATGTGCCTTTATTCACAAGAATTGCTCCTGCAGCTGCATTTTTTATGCCTGCGTCGGACGCATACTTATCATACGATTTGTCATCCAAAACTGTGATTAAAAACTCTTGTGAGACATCCTCACTGTCATCATAAAGCTGCCCGCAATACTCTCCATATTCCTTTGTATACTCCGGCTTACTGACATCGAAATCATAGCCTGCTCCAACCAGATAATCCTCAGCTCCTTCAATGCCACTCAAAAGCTTAGAGAGCTTTTCAATATCAAGGTCCTTTTTACATGACATATTTATTCCGATATTGTAATCTACTGATGCATATGACATCCCAACCCTGCTAAAGGCCATAGACATAAAGTATGATATCACAATAAAGGTTACTGAGCAGATGACAATAGATGTCACTGTGGTTCTGTACTTTTTATTGTTCCTCTTTATATTCTTATATGAGATAACGCCTCCGATACCCCAGATTCTGCCTATAATCGCCGGTGTCTTAAGCTTTGATGACTTTATTTTAATCTCCTTTGTGTTTCTTATTGCTTCAAGCGGTGTAACCTTTGCAGCCCTTCTTGCACTGCCTGTTGCTGAGAAATAAATGGTTGCTATACTCAGTATCACAGCAAGAATAAGTGCAGGCAGGGAAGTATGAAAGCTCAAAGCAAAGTTAAGCCAGCCTGCTGACAGCGCATTCACCACCTTGACAAGTATGAGCGATGCCAAAATACCGCTCATGGTACCCACCGGAATACCAACCACTCCAAGCATTGCTGCCTCTGTCTTAACACTGCTTTTTATCTGGCGTCTCGTAGCACCCACGCTTGCAAGCATGCCATACTGCCTGATTTTTTCAGTGATTGATATGTTGAAGCTGTTTTTGATACAATACACTGATGTCAGTATAATTATCAAAGCCACAACAGTGGCCACTGTAAACAGTGCTTTAAATGTGCCGTCAATCGGGAAAACACACTCATAGCTTATAAGGAAGCCATTTATATATATATCATATTTTGCATTTTCCATCTCTTTAAGAAACCTATCACTCTCCTCAGCAGACATTTCAACAGATGAATTATTCGCTTTCGCAAACAGCTTTTCATCCACACCAATTATATCAGCAGTCACAGCATCCTTGTTTCTTAAAGCCTTTTGAGTGTATCTGCTGTACACTGTGAGTGTAGTGTCAGCTTCGCTTGCCTCACTCTTTGTGCCGTTATCAATTGCTGCCAGTTCATCAGAGTATGTGACAAATGTATATCCGGCGGCACTATAGTCCTCCATTCCATAGCCCGGTCTTTCCATGATGCCTACCACCTTGTAGTGCTTTGTCACATTATCGGTAAGTGTCTCTGCCTCATGCTCATATGCGCAGTTTTCCGATATGACACTTTCTGTGTTTGAATCATATCGCTTTCCGACATCCAGTGTTATCTCATCCCCCACCTTTATGTCGATTCGTCCGTTTGTCTTTAAGTGCCTTGGAATGACTATCTCATCCTCATTTTTTGCCATGCGTCCCTCTATCAGTTTAAAGCAGCCTCTCTCAAAGCCGGCCTCATCTGTTGCCATGACATATGCATATGGCTTATCCTCATTCTTGCAGCCGTCTAGCTTTGCAAAGCCCATTCCCATTGTCTCAAATGTGCTTTCAATATTTCTGTTGTTTTTAAACTCCGAAAGCTCAGACATTTTCACATTCGAAAATTTCACATGAAAGTCGCCGCCCTTTTGCTTCTGGTATTCAATCACACTGTACTGAAAGCTTGACACAAGTGTGACAAGCGCCGACAAAAGCGCTGTTGCAAGAATTATTCCGACTATCGTGACAATAGTTCTTTTCCTGTTGAGCTTTAAGTTTTTTAATGTGAGTGTCTTCATCAAATTCATCTGATTTTACCATCCTCTATCATTATTGTGCGGTCAGCCGCCTTTGCAAGCTCCATATTGTGTGTAATCATAATGATTGTCTGGTTGAGCTCACGGTTTGAGGTCTTTAAGAGATGCATAATCTCGTTGCTGGCCTTGGTATCCAGGTTTCCGGTCGGCTCATCCGCGAGCACTATAGATGGTCTCGTAATCAGGGCTCTTCCTATAGATGTGCGCTGCTGCTGGCCTCCTGAAAGCTCGTTTGGCAGATGAGTGCGTCTCTCTGTAAGTCCAAGGCGCAAAAGCATGTCATCCATCTGTGCTTTTTCCACCTTTCTTCCATCAAGCTCCATCGGGATTGCCATGTTTTCCTCCACATTTAATATAGGTATCAGATTATAAAACTGATAAATGATGCCTACCTGTCTTCTTCTGAATATGGCAAGCTCATCATCATTCATTGCAAAAATATCAGTGCCGTTTATATACACCTTTCCGCTTGTTGGCCTGTCAACACCTCCGAGCAGATGAAGCAGTGTGGATTTTCCGGAGCCGCTCGCCCCGACAATTGCCACAAACTCTCCTTTTTCCACGCTCAATGACACATCGTCCAAAGCCTTGACCTGATTTTCTCCGGCTCCGTATATTTTTGATAAGTGTTCTACTCTAAGCAGTTCCATTTAATTCTCCTTTTCTTCTCTATACATTTTTGAGTGCTGTGCGGTCTGCCATCTAAAGTACAGCCGCCCCTCGATACAAGTGTATAATACATTATGTAAAGTTACAGGTAGGTTACTTTTAAAAAATATTACAGCATAATATAAAAACTCCGGTCAGAACAAAAAGTTTTCTGTGCCGGAGCTTATATGTTATATGTTTTATAATTATCTATGCCAATAATTATTTCTGCTTATATGAAGACAAAAAGTCTGCAAGCTTGCCTGTAGCATCCTTTAATATCTCTGTTCGAGGCAGATATACCACTCTGAAGTGATCAGGCTTATCCCAGTTGAAGCCGCCGCCGTGGATTATGAGTATCTTCTTCTCACGAAGCAGATCAAGTGCAAACTGTTCATCGTTTGTGATGTTGAACCTTGCAGTATCAATCTTTGGGAATATGTAAAATGCTGCCTTTGGCTTTACTGCCGAAATTCCCGGTATATCGTTTAATGCCTTGTAGACGTACTCTCTCTGCTCATAGATTCGTCCGCCCGGCACAATATACTCGCCTACACTCTGATATCCGCCTAAAGCTGTCTGCACTATCGACTGCGCCGGAACATTCGAGCAAAGACGCATGTTTGAGAGCATGTTGAGACCCTCGATATAGTCCTTTCCGAGCGCCTTGTTGCCGCTTAAAACCATCCATCCGATACGATAGCCTGCTATCATATGTGACTTAGAAAGACCGCTGAAGGTCACACAGAAGAGGTCCGGTGCAAGCGACGCAATAGACACATGCTCATAGTCATCCATCACCAGCCTGTCATATATCTCATCCGAAAAAATCATAAGCTCGTGCTCTCTTGCCACATCAACTATCTGCTGCAGCACCTCCCTTGGATAGAGCGCTCCCGTAGGGTTATTAGGGTTTATTATTACGATTGCCTTTGTCTTGTCTGTAATCTTCTTTTTGATATCCTCTATGTCCGGATACCACTCTGACTGCTCATCACAGATATAGTGCACTGCCGTGCCTCCCGCAAGTGTAACGCAGGCTGTCCAAAGCGGATAGTCCGGTGCCGGCACCAGCACCTCATCACCATTGTCAAGAAGCGCTGACATGCTTAAGTTTATAAGCTCGCTAACTCCGTTTCCGGTGTAGATATCCTCAACCGTCACATTAGGAAGCTTTTTGAGCTGTGCATATTGCATGATTGCTTTTCTTGCAGAAAAAAGTCCCTTGGAGTTGGAATACCCCTCACAGTCCGTGAGCTGGCGAGACATATCATATATCACCTCATCAGGTGTCCTGAAGCCAAACGGCGCAGGATTTCCTATATTGAGTTTCAACACATTTGTGCCGTTTTCCTCCATGCGGGCCGCCTCATCCACCACCGGTCCTCTTACATCATAAAGCACATTATCTAATTTTCTGGATTTTCCAAATTCTCTCATCCTGACAATCTCCTTTTATTTTCGTAACAATTCCTGTATCCGTAATATATCCTGCTAGCCTAAAAGCTCAAAAACAGCCTCAGCGTCAAATACCACCTGCTTTACCTTATCAACCTCTATCTGATAAAGTGCATTTGCTGCCAGATGCTCTGCAGCCTGCTCGAGGTCTCTTATACCCGATGTGTTCTCGTGAAGCTTAATCACTGCATCAAGTCCGTCCTCTGTGAGAACGCACTCCTCCTCCTTCATTCCCATTCGCTCAAATACCTTGCGCAGGGCAAATCTCTGGAAGATGACCTTCTTCTCTTCATCGGTATAGTCCGGAATATCAATCACTGCAAAACGTGACATAAGCGGTGCAGAAATCTGGGATTTATCATTGGCTGTTGCAATCGGATATACTCCGACGGTCGGCACCATACACTCCATATAGTTGTCTGTAAATCCCAGATTGTCAAGCAGTGTCAAAAGCACATCTGCCGGATTTCCGTTGCCGTTTTTGCTTGAGGCCTTGTCGAGCTCATTGATGATAAATACAAGATTTGACTCTCCCGCCTGTGAAAATGCCTCCATAATGATTCCCGGCTTTGCGTTTGAATAGATTCTTGAGCTTCCTGTGAGCTGCTCTGCATCATTTATGGAGCTCATATCGAGTGTGGTCCATGGAAGCTTAAGTATACGTGCAACAGCATATGCAATCTGTGACTTTCCGGTTCCTGCCGGTCCACAGAGCAGCAGTCCGTAGGCAGGAAGTGTATGAGTCCTGTTTATCTGGATAATGGTCTCAATGATTCTCTGCTTCACGCTCTCCATGCCATAGAGCTCCTCATCGAGTATGCGCCTTGCCTCCACAGGGTCAATTGCCTCAAAGTAATTTCCCTTCCACTGGATATTCATCATGATGGAAAGTGCTCTCTGTGCATGGCGTCTCTCCTCAGGTGATACCTCGCTTGAACGCGCAACTGCCAGATTTCTTCTGGCCCACAGCAGTATATTGTCAGGCAGTGTACGGCCTGCACAGGTCATGAAATCTGTGATGCTCTGTATACTGGTGAGCTTCATGCTGTCGCCCTCTTCCTCGTAATCATCGAGGTCAGGTTCATCCTCAGGCATGGTGCTGGCAAAGAGCCTTTCCATCATATACTGCAGGAATCCGTCCTCTGCAGACAGCTTTGTGCCTCTGCCGAGAGACACCTCCCTCACCCTGTATACTGCGTATCCGTCAGGTGTATTGACTCCTGAAAGCTGTACCTTTATGTGATTTTCGCCAAGCCACTTAAAAAGGCTAACGAAGCGGGAATCAATGCGCAGGATATCTGCACTGGTCACCCCATCACTATCCTCAAATTCAAAGGATGTACGCTTTATCGGATTTGTAAACATACCGAGCTCATGGTGCGCCCACTCCTTTTGCTTATTGTCTATCACAACAATCGGTTTATCGGCCGATGCCTTGGTCTCTGTCGAATGAAATGTCTCATATGTACACTCCGGATGCTCGTTCGCTACCGGTGTATCGCTAAAATCAAATACTGGCATTTTTATTCCTCTCTTTTCGTAATTGTATTCTTCATCATACCCTGTCAAAGGCTATATCCTGTACCACCTCGCCCGCGATGATAAGTCCTGCCACTGATGGTACAAATGCAAGGCTTCCTGGAATATCCCTGCGCTGCGTGCACTTGTGTTCGGCACCCGGCGGGCAGATGCAGTTGCTTCTGCAGCTTATAGACATATCTTCTATCGGTCTTGTAGGCTTCTCCTCAGAGTATACCACCTTGAGCTTTTTCACGCCACGTTTTTTAAGCTCACGGCGCATGACCTTTGCAAGAGGACACATGCTGGTCTTATATATATCAGCCACCTTAAATGCACTTGCATCCAGCTTATTTCCCGCTCCCATACTGCTTATGATAGGGACATTTTTCTCCTGTGCCTTCATGACAAGCGCAATCTTTGCTGTGACCGTATCAACCGCGTCAACTATATAATCATACTCTTCAAACGGAAATTCATCAGCATTTTCCGGCAAAAAGAAGCACCTGTGCGTCACGACACTGACATCAGGATTAATATCATGAATCCTCTCCTCCATCACATCTGTCTTGTATTTTCCTATGGTCTTTCGGGTTGCGATTATCTGCCGGTTTAGGTTTGTAAGACACACCTTATCATCATCGATAAGGTCAATCGCTCCCACGCCGCTTCTGACTAGTGCCTCGCAGACATATCCGCCCACTCCTCCTATTCCAAATACTGCGACTCTTGCACCCTTTAGCCTATCCATCGCCTCTTTTCCAAGCAAAAGCTGTGTTCTTGAAAACTGATTTAACATTTATTTCTCCTTTTCATCCCTGACCACGCCGACACCGGCAGAAATCAGGAGTCTTACTGTATCCTTAAGCATGCTCCAGTCAGCCTTTGACAGCTCATCGGCAGCCTTTATCATCTCAATGAGCTGCTTAAATGACATCTGGTCAAGGTTCTCAAAATTGGAGTCCGATGCTATTGAAAAAAGCACATTTACAAACTGCTTTCGCTGCGCCTCATCCATGCTGCCTATCCAGTTTCTGAGTGTCTTATCAAGGCGCACACTGTTTTTGTCCAGCCCATCCGCCTTTATGATACTTCCGCCCATTATCTCCCATGAAAAAGCATCATGCTGCAGCGGCCCCGAATTACGGCTTCTTACCACCTCATAATCGTCCACATGCTCAAGCAATAAGCCAACAATAGACGACTGCGGCAGAAATGTCTCTATTCTGTCAAAAATTCTTTTGTAGCCTGCCGTATATATCATCTTGTGATTGAAGCCCGGTCCGTCAAAATTAAACACCTTAATAATGACATCCTGCACCTCTTTATCCACATGCATGGCGGCAAACACTGCCAGATTTCCACCCTTTGAGTGCCCGCCTATCCACAGCTTTCTTGTATTGATGCTTGTATTGATTCTTTTATTGTTGATATTTTCATCATCTAAAGTTTTTTCATTTATGCCCCTATCATCATTGCATATATATGCTGCCACCTGCTTTAAATATTTTTTCGCCTTGTTCTGTCCCGGTGTCTCATCGAGATAGCTTAGATTAAAGTTTTCCTTCCAGCCGACCACGGAATGGTCTGTACCACTGTAGGAAATGAAATATGTGCCGTCAGGCAGTTCTATCGTAACCGCGGAAAACTGCGACTCCTCTTTTTCACTTATATCGTATATATAATATCTCAAAATGCAGTCAGCATAGCGCCTTGAGTGCGCCAGCTTTTGAAGCAGCCTCGCGGAGTGGCGGAAAAGATTAGGCATCCGCTCAATCTCATCATCACTGTGGTCCGCGCAGTAAAGGCTTGAAAGCTGTTTTATCGTAAGGTATGACTTCTTTGCATCCGGCATATATGGCTTCATCTGCACATAAATAAGCTGTGAAAAAATAAGTCCGTCCACCTCATTTACATGCACCTCATCAAAGCCTATGTCTCCACGCCAGTCAATATAATCCATGATATCTGCCATACAATGCCCTCCTGAAATATATCTGTCTTATTCATCATAGTGATCTAGGAAGCTGTGCTTTATGCCATCCTTTTTATATGCTACAACCGTAGCCAGATTTACATTCTCCACGCTCTTAAATATATTTGCCTCGACAAAAGGATTCACCTTTTTAAGATTAGCGATGAGCTGCTTTATCTCAACACGCTTTGAGCGGTTTTCCTCATTATTGCAGGTGGTACAGGTATCTGTAAACTTGCAGGCACACTGTATGAAATGCAGACCGTTGTAATCACGCCATACCTTGATATCGTCCTCCCTGACCAGGTAAAGAGGCCTGATAAGCTCCATGCCCTCAAAGTTTGTGCTGTGAAGCTTAGGCATCATGGTCTGTACCTGTGCACCGTAGAGCATACCCATGAGTATCGTCTCGATAACATCATCATAGTGATGTCCGAGCGCAATTTTGTTGCAGCCCAGCTCCTTTGCAAATGCATACAGATGTCCTCTTCTCATCCTCGCACATAAATAGCATGGCGATTTTTCGATATCATATACAGCATCAAATATATCTGACTCAAAAATAGTGGCAGGGATGCCAAGGTTCCTGCAGTTTTCCTCTATGACATGTCTGTTTGCCTCATTGTAGCCCGGGTCCATGACGAGAAACTTCACATCAAAATCAAACTTGTTGTGATGCTTAAGCTCCTGAAACAGCTTTGCCATGAGCATGGAATCCTTACCGCCCGAGATACACACCGCAATCTTATCCCCCGGCTTTACAAGCTCATAGGTGTTTATCGCCTTTGTAAACTTGCGCCAGATGGATTTCTTAAATTTCTTTCTGATGCTTTGCTCCACATCTGCCTTTATATCGCGCTCTGCCACCTCATCCTCTTTCATGGCATCAAGCAGCCAGCTTATATAGCCTCCCTTTAAGCTTGCCGCATCAAAACCTTTTTCTGTGAGATACTCTGCCACATCCACACTCGTCTTACCACGGCTGCAGACTATGACAAGCTTCTTATCATGTGGCACCCTCTCATCTGACTCTATTTCCTCTGCCTGAATATTGAGTGCTCCCTTTATGGCACCGTGCGCCACCTCTTCCTCACTTCTTATATCTATTATCTGATAGCTGTTACTACCCAGCTTTTTAACTTCTTCTATACTAAGCTGCATTTTATTTCTCCTATATTATTTCCGCAATGACTTTATTTCCTGAAATATCCTGTACTCATAATATGCCGTCACCACAAGGATGAGCCCTATCATAATAAGGCTGTATACATCGCGGATTGCTATTCCAAACGCATCACACACGCATGGCACCAAAAGCCCCGCAGTAAAAACAAGCTTTACAAACATCAAAAGCCTGAGTGAATACTTTCTGATATTTCCCACACACAGCTCCGCTGCTATGTGATTTAGCTTTTCCGGATAATGCTGCAGCCATGTGATTGCAATGTATACAAGCAAAAGCACAAGTATATTGGCCACAAACTTAAATACCTGTATGTGATAGCACACTCCATAATAAATCTGTAAGCCTATATACGCAAGAGCTAAAAGCGCATCTATTGCCTCAAGCACCGCCGAAGCAAAGGTCATATCTCTTTTTCTCATATAAATCTACTACCTTTCATTAACACCTTAAACACGTAAAAATAAGGTAAAACGATATTGTTTCTCTTTAAACTATCTAATTTTATCATATTATGGACTATCTTTCTAGAAAAATTGTGATATAATAATCAGGTTAAAGGAATTTTATTTAAAAATTAATAATACAACGAGGTTTAATCGAAAATGAGCAAATTAACAATACCAAAGAACTATTCTTCGGCACTGAATCTTCACGATACACAGCTTGCCATCAAGACTGTTAAGGATTTCTTCCAGGGCATGCTCGCACAGCGTCTTTCCCTGACACGTGTTTCAGCACCGCTTTTCGTTGATCCTACCACAGGCTTAAACGATAACTTAAACGGATATGAAAGACCTGTTACCTTCGGCATCCTTGAGCAGGGTGACAAGGAGGCAGAGGTCGTTCACTCTCTTGCCAAGTGGAAGAGATATGCATTAAAGAAATACGGATTTTCTCTCGGCGAGGGCATCTACACAGATATGAATGCCATAAGACGTGATGAGGAGACTGACAATATCCACTCTATATTTGTTGACCAGTGGGACTGGGAAAAGGTCATCCGCAAGGAGGACAGAAACTTAGACTTCCTTAAGGAAACAGTAAAGACAGTATACAAATGCCTGCGCAAGACCGAGCAGTACATGGCTATACAGTACGACTACATAGATTTGATTCTGCCAAAGGATATCACATTTATCACCACATCAGAGCTTGAGGAAATGTTCCCGGACAATACTCCAAAGGAGCGCGAGTATTATTTTGCAAAGGCAAAGGGTGCAATCTGTGTAATGCAGATTGGTGACAAGCTTGCAAACGGAGAGCCTCACGACGGACGTGCCCCTGACTATGATGACTGGGCTTTAAACGCTGATATCATCGTATACTATCCTGTTCTTGATATCGCACTTGAGCTTTCATCAATGGGTATCCGTGTAGATGAAAAAGCCCTAAAGGAGCAGCTTGACAAGGCCGGATGTCCTGAGCGTGCTAAGCTTCCATTCCAGAAGGCTATCCTCAACAAAGAGCTTCCGTACACTATCGGAGGCGGAATCGGACAGTCACGAATCTGTATGTTCTTCCTCAGAAAGGCTCATATCGGTGAGGTACAAAGCTCACTGTGGCCTGAGGAGACAATTAAGGCATGTGAGGAGCATGGTATTCAATTGCTATAATCTGCATACCATACTTTACTGTTTGTTATTAAAAACCTGCTGTGTCAGACAAGCATGACACAGCAGGTTTTTTATTTCTTATTTTTTAATTTTTCCATATGCATCACAAACATCAGCATAAATGCATGTATTGCTGCTATTATCTACACAAACATCCTCCATGCAGCCCTGATCTGCGAACCCAGCCTCTCAAACTGCCAGTGGGTATTGCTCTTTATGATACTGTTTGGATCATTTATAGTAAAGCCCTCATCATCATAGCCTGTGATCACCATAAAATGTCCCTTTTCTGTGAAATCTCCCGGACCGACATTTACGACTATCAGATTGCCCTCATCAAGCCTTTCTTTAAATGTATCCTCATCAACCTTTATAGTCTTTGCATTTACCCCGTAGTGCCTGCAGCCCTTGCTTATAAGATTCCATGCACTTCCGGAGCCATCCACACTGTAGCCGGCCTCCTTTGCATACTCTGCCACCGCAAGAGGGGATGCCTGTGCATCATGTGTCAGATATAATACAACCATCGAAAGTGCAGTCGGACCGCAGCCACTCGCCGCAAAATAATTGCCACTGTACTTTTCATAGCCCCATCTCTTATCCCACTGCTGCAAAAGAGGTACTGTATCCTGCGAGGCCTCTGCAGTCAGATCAATGTCATGCTCTTTCGAATGCTCCTTAGGATACTCATATATGAAGTCAATTGCCTCATCATTTTTCTTTGCAAGCTCCTTTAGCTGCCCCGGATACTTTGCACTGTGAAGTATCTCATCAAGCTTCGTTTCCTTGTCAGGCTCGCTGTCTTGCTCCGCAGCGTTTACATCAGCCTCTGAGCTGTTTTGATTTTTTTCTGAATCCATTTTAGATGCGGTAAGTGAATTATTATTCTTCTGCACATCAACATCTCTTGATTGCGTCTTATTATCAGCACCTACCACCGCGTCAGCTACGGGAACTAAAAGCTGCATGCCACACGCCAGAAATGTTGTTATGATTATCGCTGCACAAAGAACTATTGCGCCTATTTTCATGCGCCTGTCGCGGTGCCTTGCACGTTTTATGCTTCCCTGCTTTCTATGAGTTTTCTTATGTGTCTTTCCCATTGTTCTCCTCTTACTATTACAGCTTATCAACTTCATCCATCCAGATACGTCCACACGCATCAGAAGGCATCCTTAGGTCTCCTCTCGGTGAGACTGCCACTGTTCCTACCTTTGGTCCATCCGGCAGACATGAGCGCTTGAACTGCTGTGCAAAAAATCTGCGATAGAAGTTCTTAAGCCATTTGAGAATAAACTCATCATCATATTTTCCTTCAAATGCTATCCTTGCAAGGCGGTAAACCTTGGCAGGAGCATAGCCGCAGCGCAGCATATTGTAAAGGAAGAAGTCATGCAGCTCATAAGGGCCCACAAGATCCTCTGTCTTCTGTGAAATCTTACCGTTTTCAGGTGGTAAAAGCTCAGGAGAAACAGGTGTATCAAGCACATCAAGAAGTGTACTTTCCAGCAAATCGCTGCCACAGGTATCTGCATAGTATTTTACCAGATGGCGCACCAGAGTCTTTGGAACCGATGCATTTACAGCATACATGGACATATGGTCTCCGTTGTAGGTAGCCCAGCCGAGTGCCAGCTCTGACAAATCTCCTGTACCTATAACCATTCCGTTTTCCTTGTTTGCGATATCCATAAGTATCTGTGTGCGCTCGCGTGCCTGTCCATTCTCGTAGGTGACATCATGCACAGACGGATCCTGTCCGATATCCCTGAAATGTATATTTACAGCATCCTTTATATCCACCTCGATAAATGTAGCTCCAAGGCATTTAATGAGATTTACCGCATTGTCATATGTGCGGTCTGTTGTTCCAAAGCCCGGCATAGTAACTGCCGCTATATCCTTGTGATCCTTTCCCAAAAGGTCAAATGCTCTTACAGTGACAAGCAGTGCCAGTGTGGAGTCGAGTCCTCCTGAAATACCGATAACTGCTGTCTTGCAGTTGGTATGCTCTAATCTCTTTTTAAGCCCCATAGCCTGAATCATAAGAATCTCATCACAGCGTCTGTCCCTGTCTGTCTTGTCTGCAGGAACAAAAGGAGCCAGATTTACATAGCGGCTAAGAGTGGTATCCCTTACCTCAAGATCAAACTCAGCCCATCTGTGATCATCCTCGACAACAAATGTTGTCATCCTGCGCCTCTCAGTCTCTATTCTTTCCACATCAAACTCGCTGTATATAGTCTCATTTGTAAAGCGCTTTGACTCGGCAAGCACATTTCCGTTTTCACAGATAAGATTGTGTCCTGAGTAGACCACATCCTGTGTGGACTCACCGTCTCCCGCTGACGCATAAATATATCCACAGATTAATCTGGCAGACTGTCCGCTCACAAGCTCTCTCCTGTATATTGCCTTGCCTGTCACCTCATCTGATGCAGACAGATTTACAATCACAGTGGCACCCGACATCGCGTGTCTGATGCTCGGCGGGTTCGGAGTCCAAAGATCCTCACAAAGCTCCACCGCTATCTTAAGCTTTGGCAGCTGCTTGCAGCTAAAAATAAAATCAGTATCTACAGACACCTGCTGTCCATTTTTCAGTGTGACATATGTGCTTAAGTTTTCTCCCGATGCAAAATGCCTTGCCTCATAAAACTCATTGTAATTTGGCAGAAATGTCTTTGGCACCATGGCAAGCACCTCTCCGCGCGATACAACTGCCGCCATATTATAGAGCATGCCGTTTATCTCATATGGAAGCCCTATGAAAAATATGCCGTCAAGGCTCCTGCTGTAATCAGCTATTCCTATAAGCTCATCCTCAGCTGCAGCTATGAGCTTATCCTGCCAGAAAAGATCCTGACAGGTGTATCCGGTAATGCAAAGCTCCGGGAAAACAACCACCTTTGCCCCGTTGTCAGTGCACTCCTTCATAAGAGCTTTAATAAGCTGTCCGTTGTATACAGTATCAGCTACCTTTACCTTTGGTGTCGCTGCAGCGACCTTTATATATCCGTCCTTCAATTAGCGCATCTCCTTCAACTCATCCACCGTAAACTCATATGCCTTATTACAGAACTGGCACTTTACCTCAATGCTCTCACCATCTGCGATAATGGAATCAAGATCCTTTTTACTTAATGTGGAAAGTGCTCTGCTCACACGCTCCTTTGAACAGTCACAGTGGAAGCGTGTCTCAGTCGTATCTGTGATTTCAAGCCCGAAATCCCCTAAAATTTCCTCAAGTATCTGCTCCGGAGTCAGCCCCCTGTCAAGCATCTGTGTCACCGAATCAATCTCTGTGATTTTCTTTTCAAGCCTGTCCACAACCTCATCCGGTGTAAACGGCATAAGCTGGATGATAAATCCGCCTGCCTGCTTTACGCTCTGATCCTTATCCACCAGCACGCCAAGACCAACCGCCGACGGAATCTGCTCAGATGTGGCGAAATAATAGGTCAGATCCTCAGCTATCTCACCTGTTTTAAGCTCACACTGACCTGAATACGGCTCCTTTAAGCCCATATCCTTTATGACTGTAAGTATTCCAAGATCAAGCGCTCCTCCCACATCAAGCTTGCCTGCTGCATTGAGTGGCAGCTCAACCTGTGGATTCATGGCAAAGCCCTTTACATTGCCGTGCGAATCTGCTGTGACGGTAAGCCCCTTTGCAGGTCCGCTGCACTGTATCTGAAGAGTTATGATATCCTTATCGCCCTTCATCATAGCTCCCATCATGGCTCCCGCAGAAAGAAGTCTTCCAAGTGCCGCCGTCATGACAGGTGTTGTCATGTGATCCTCTCTGGCGGTCTCCACCATCTCCCTTGATGTTACAGCAAATGCTCTGATATTAGCATCCGCCGCTGTTGCTCTTACTATATAATCTGACATAATTTACCTCTCATTATCTAATTCTATGCTTTATGTGCAATTACAGTGACCTTCTCACTGTCACACTTCACCTGATCGTCTGTGTACGCATCATACACCGCATCAAACACAAGTCCCGACTGCTCAAGAAGCTCCTTAAGCTCTGAAATCTCATAGCATCTCTGGAAATGAGTTTCCTCAAACTTCTTGTAGATGTCATCCTCATCCTCTGACTGCTCCTTTATAAAAAGTGTCAGGTCATACTCGTTTATTTTCTCATCGGCATCATAATAATTGTCCCATATAAAGCTGCCCTCATCACGGTTTTCAGCTATGGTATTATCAGCCATGAGCACCTCATATTTGTATGGAGTATTGATATCAAATATAAAAATGCCACCCTCTTTGAGACTTTCGCTCACGCAGAAAAAAACTGCCTGCAGATCCTCAGGCTCAAGAATGTAATTGATGCTGTCACATGCGCTTACGACGGCACTCACCTTTTCTCCCGGTTCAAACTCTCTCATATCCTGCATCAGATAAAGGATTCTGTCATCCTCTCTCTCAAGTGCCATATCAAGCATGTCAAAAGAATTGTCAATGCCTATCATATCATAGCCTGCATCTGCAAGAAGCGTGGTAAGCTTTCCCGTACCACAGCCTAAGTCCACGACATATCCACTGTCTATGCCATTTGCACGCAGTTTTTCGACAATATATCTGCTCCACACCTCATATGGCACATTGTCCATGAACATGTCATACACCCGGGCAAAACTCGTGTATGCTTCCATAATTACCTCATTTCGTGTTTCTATTTACCGTAATGATATGAGAGTCAAAAGGTATTTTGCCCCTCATTTATGATTAATCAGATTACTACATGCTACGCATTCCCGTAATCTGACTCCACCTCGAAATCCGCTAATTTTCTGCGTTTCCGCAGCAAATTGCTACTTTCTCGGTGTAGTGCGGGTCACTAAGGTATACATCGAATTGCATGCAAGCATGCATCGATGATACCTTTTGACCCTTTAATCATATAATAACAATTAAATGTCTCAAAATCAAGGTTGATATAAGGCACAAAAACCATTATACTAAGCATATGATTGATAATTACGAACACTACATAACAAAAAACATCAAAGCATTTTACAAAAGGCGTCTTTTCTCTCCGATTGTATACATCATTCTGCTTACCGTGCTATGGTTTGCATTTTCACTCGGAGATATTTTATCGCCCATACACATTGACGATTCTGTCAGCTTTGAAGCTGCATACAAGGATTCGGACAGATATGTAAAAACCACCCTTAAAAAGCTTTACTTTACCGGCTACACCATGAAGGACGGCAACGATATCAAGGGCTATTACTACTACTGCATGCGTGATAAGCACTGCTCTATTGTACTGCTTGCACCATCCACCTGTGAGGAGGGTCTGCCCTCTATCGACAAACTCACGGTGGTCGGTAAAATCGTAAAGGGAAAGGGCACCTACACACAGTTTGTAAATAAACTGTCTAAGGATCTGAGTTGGGATTCCAAGGGACTCTCCGATACCATAACAGGCTACTATCTTAATGAGCCTGAGTACCATTTGAAAACTACTATTTTTATGTTTGTTTTTTATTTTGGCACTCTCATCTATGCTGTTATCAGCCTGATATTCTACATCCTATGCATCAGGTTTCCTGTTTTGGCACCGGCATGTCAGAATCTTGTTGTATTTGGCAATCCGCACAAGCTGCTTGCCGAGGCTGAGGAGGAGCTTGCGACACTGCCACAGCTTGCCACCGAGGACATGTTTATCACAGAGCACTATTTTATCATGACCTCGCCTTATGGCAATGCCATCGTGCCTATCAAAGAGATTTTATGGATTTACAAATACTCTACCCTGCACAAGATTCTGTGGTATCATTTCAGCATCTCATATACACTGCATATTTCCGCAAATAAGCATCTGTATATTCATTGTCCGAAGAACACGAAGTCTGATATCGATGGTATCATCGATTATCTGGCTGAGGCTAATCATGATATTCTGGTTGGTTTCAGTGAGGAAAACAGATTGAAGGTGCAGGCTGTTCAGGGGAAACCGCTGCATATTGAGAGGCTTCTTGCGTGGAAGAAGAAATAAAGCGTTTTAAGTTTATTGGATTAAATGACAAAGCCTCGCAGGAGCACTTGCTGCAAAATACGCTCATACTAAGCGGATTTTACAGCAGTGTTCCTGCGAGGCTCCTGTTTGTTGCAGTGTCCAGAGATTTTTGCTATTTTTTAAAATCCCAAATAGATGCCTGTCCGCACCGCATATCTGCCACTAAACGAATACTGAATATTTACCAATTTCATTACCTGCTGCATTAACATTCATGGATTGAACCATAACAAGACCTAATGATAAAATTACTGAAAATATCCTCTTGCACATTTTTTTACTCATATAACTGCCTCCTTTGGTCTATTTTTTGCCTATCCCACACAAAACAAAACTCCTTAATTAAAAAACCTTTTTTTACTTCTACA
>OGWY01001271.1_pt1 | contig 20234 bp, 19 predicted proteins | sample 1576121 | NCBI WGS metagenome assembly OGWY01 (sample SAMEA3541543, study PRJEB24748) | human gut metagenome | biome: human gut; feature: human-associated habitat; material: faeces | place: China | collected 2012 | reverse complement strand
TTAATTAAAAATAATATTTTTGTCAAATTTTAATTACGATTAATTATAGAGTTTTTAAAGCTCTATTTCTAGCCGTTTTTTATTATTTATTAAAAGAAACCATTAAATTAAAAGCTCACCCAATCATATTTATACTAATATACTTGTATAATTTGTTTATTTTTTAATCCTATTATATTCTTTACTTTCTTCACTCCAAAAATAATTTATCTAAAAACAAAAAAAAGAAAAGCCTATTTTTTAGACTTTTCTTAAGTTAATCAATATTCTTATTTCAATATTTTTTTAGCTTCTACAAATCTTTGGAATGCTGTAAACAATACCATAGCTGTGAATATATTTATTACAATTCCAGCGTTCTCCTTTAAAAGTATCATTAAACTTAACATTAAAAAACCTTCAGTTCTTTCAGCTAACCCAGCTTGATAATAAAATGTCTTTTCTCCTTTATTTTCAGCTAATGGCCCAGTCGTTAAAAATATTGTCATTGATATAATAATACTTACTGCTAAGATAAGAGATATAAAACTAAAATCACTATATTTATATGCAACACCTAATATAACTGCACCTTCAACCATTCTATCAAAAGTAATATCCATCACAGTTCCAAAAGGTGATGATGATTTTGTTTTTCTAGCTATTGTTCCATCTACAGCATCTAAATATCCAGAAAACCATAAAACTAAAACTGCTAAAATATTAAATCCAAAAGCTACTAAAACTCCACTAAAAATTCCCAATAACATAGCTATTATTGTAACTACATTTGCACTTAAACCAAACTTCATAGCTATTTCTGCTCCAACTCCTATCAACGGTTGGATATATTTTCTACAATGTGTATCTAACATCTATTTTTGTTCTCCTATTAAAATTTTCTCATTATCGTTGTAAATAAGAGATACTTCATCTCCTACTTTATATAAAAACTCTTTCTCTTCCACTAAAGTTATTTTTTCATTTTCTAAGGATACAACCACTGAATATCCACCCATTTTAAAGTTTATTTCATGAACTCTTCCCTTTAAATTTGAACCTTCTATAACTCTAATACTCTTCCCTCTAAGAGCAACAAATTTGCACTTCTCTACTTCACACTTAAAAATCTTTTCAAATATATCTTTTGAAAAAATATTTTCCACAGCCAACAACTTTGCTGTATAAACATTTTTAGGATTATTGTATAAATCTTTTGGAGTTCCATAATCTAAAAGTTCTCCTCTAAACATAATTCCAATTTTATTAGACAAATAAAAAGCTTCTTCTCTATCATGAGTTACAAATATAATTGTAACTTTTAATTTTTCATGAAGTTTTTTAACCATTTTTTGCATTCTATCTCTTAAATTAAAATCCAAAGCTGAAAAAGGTTCATCCATCAATAAAAGCTTAGGTCTTGTCACTATGGCTCTGGCTATAGAAACTCTTTGTTTTTCTCCACCACTTAATTCACTGGGAAATCTTTTTTCTTTCCCTACTAAATCCATTTCTACTATGGCATCTTTAACTCTTTTTTCAATTTCATCTTTTGAAACTTTTTTAATTTTTAATCCAAAAGCTATATTTTCCCAAACATTTAGATGTGGAAGAAGTAAATCTTTTTGAAAAACCATAGCTACCTCTCCATCTTTTATCATTCTACTTGGACTTTTTCCATTTATCAATATTTCACCACTAAAGTCTTTATCTAAACCTGCTACCAAATTTAAAAGAGTAGATTTCCCTGATCCAGATTGCCCTAATATTCCAATAAATTCACCATCTTCTATAGAGATATCTATATTTTTTAGTGAAAAGCCAGAGAAGGATTTTGATACCCCTTTTATTTCTATCATTTAATACTCTCTCTTTCTATAAATATTTTTTACTATTCTGTCTACTAAAAAAACTAAAAAGTATGTGAAAGCAACATATAGAACACTATAAACCGTTCCATTAGTAATACCTCCATCAACTAAATAAGGCATCATTAAAATTGGAAGTGTCATAATTTGACCCCCACCAATTATAAAAGTTACTAGGTATTGAGCTAATGAAACGATAATAACTAAGGACATTCCAACTAAAAATGATGGATAAATTATAGGCAAAGTTATTTTTAAAAAACGCTCCATGGCATTAGCACCTAAAACTTTTCCTAAGTTTATATAATCTTTATTTAATGTCACATATCCTGCTCTCATGCTTTGAATATAGTAAGGCATTGTCGTCACACTATGAACAATAGCAACACCCAATGCCGTCTCTATTAAGTTTAATTTTATAAATGCAAATTGAATTCCCATTGTACTAACCATTGTTGGAATAATTAGTGGAAGAATAATTAAAAACTCTATAAACATCTTTCCTCTAAAATTTTCTCTAGCCATAAAAGAGGCTAGAGGAGTTCCTATTATAAAATTTATTAACATTGTTATAATAACAACTAAAAGGGTAGTCATTAAACTATTGTAAGTTTTTCCTGATTTTAATACATATTCCCACATCTTAAAATTCATACTATTTAAAAATATTCCAATGAAAGGCAGTAAAAATATTAAGGATAATAAAAAATATGTAACCCATAAAAATAATTTTTTCATTTTACCACTCTCTTTCCTGGAATTTTGTAAAAAACTTTAAAGCTAAACACATTATCCCACCAAATAATAAACTTATACTTGAAATTAAAATATTCATAACCATTATTTTTCCTCTCAAATCTAAATTACCTTTTGTATATGTATCAAACACTAGTACAGAAAGTACTCTAGGATGAGTAACACCTAAAATATATGGTGTTTCAAAAGCTGCAAAAAGATATGTTAGAACTATAAAGAAACTGATACTTAAAGTTGGAAAAACAAGTGGGAAAACTATTTTTTTAAAAAAAGTAGCATTACTTAAATTATATATTTTCCCCAGAGAATCCCATTTCTTATCAATTCTAAAAACTACAGGAAGACTCATCATAGTCATAAATGGTAGAGCTTTCCAAACATAAGTCAATATTATTCCTATTCCATGATGGTCATTTGTCAGTATTGGAAATTCATCCATAGAAGATATTATTCCTATTTTCAACAAAAAATTACTTATCACTCCTCTTCTCATAAGTAAAAGCAATATTCCATATGCACTTACTAAATATGGTACAAATACAGGCGCTTCAATAACTTTTTGAAAAAATTTTGTATAAAAATATCCTTTTCTTTTACTTAAAAAAACCAAAAATATAACAATAATTGTCAATATAAAAGCTAAAAAAGCAGCAATGCTATTTATTTTTATAGTGTATATTAAGCTTTCGTAAAACTCTTTTGAATGAAGAACATCTCTATAATAATGCAAAGTAAAACAAGAATTACTCAAAATTCTATTATAACCTAAAGAGGTCATAAAAACATAGTATAAACCATATAGAAAGAAAAATGTCATATATAATAAAAAAGGTATTATATATATAAATTTTTTAATTTTTTCCAACGTTCTCTAGCCATCCCTCTTCTATAATTGTAAGTTTATCAGGTGTTAGTTCCATTACCCTTTTTTCTTGTAACTCTTCTGAAGATGGAATTTTTCCACTTTTATTTAAATCAAAGAATTTTTTTACAGTTTCAGGAGGTAGTTTTTTCATATCTAAAATATTAAAATCCCCCCAGTTTTTAGGCTCTTGTTTTAATAGTTGTAAATCTGGTGACACTAATTGATTTATTACTGCTATAGCTCCATCTTTATTTTGAGCATTTGCAGGGATAGCTAAATAGTGATTATTAAATAGAGTTCCTTTATTTAATAAAAAACTCTTTGATGTTTCAGGATAATCTCCTGATTCTATTTTTGAATTTACTTTATTTATAGTATATCCCATAGTCACATCCACTTCTCCTGCTGAATATAGAAGATCTAATTTCCCTTCTGACTCAGGATAAGTCTCACCTTTTCTCCATAAATAAGGTTCAATCTCATTTAAATAATTCCAAACTATATTTAAATTTTCTTTAAACTCTTCTGGAGACATATTTTGAATATTATCATAACCTAACATATCAATTGTTATATTTCTTACAAAAGCACTTCCTGTAAAGTTAGTTGCATTTGGATAAGTAAATCTGCCTGGATTCTTTTTTACATACTCTGTTAAAGTTTCCCAACCAGTAAATGGTACTTTTCCATTTTTAGTATTATATATAAAGTTAAACTGAGCCTCTCCAAATGGAACCTCTAATCCATTAATATCCTCTCCAAAATCTTTAACTGTTGTACTCTCTTTTAATAAGTCTTTATTTTTAATACTTCCTAAAGTATTTTCTGTTAAAACTCCAGCATTTTTTAAAGCCTTAAAGTTTTCACCATTTACCCATAAAACATCTATAACTCCATTTTTTTTCCCAGCTTGTTTCTCAATTATTAATTTATTTACAACATCTTTTATATCTACAATAGGTACTCTTTTTAAATTTATATTTTCATTTTCCAATACTTTAGGAGCAACCACATCATCCATAAAAGTATTAATCTCTTTAGATCCACCCCACATATAAATGTTTACATCTTTATTTTCTTTTTTATTACAACTTGTTAGCACTCCTAAAACTAACAGTGAAAGTGTAAGTAGTTTTATTTTTTTTCCCATTTTTTTACTCCTCCTACCAATTAATAAATAAGGGGAGATACCTTTCTCCCCTTTATTTATTATAACTTATTTATTATTTTCTTACGAGTTTTTCTTTGCTTTTTTTGCAATTAATTTTGTAATCATTGTTAATCCAAAGAATATAAGTGATGCTGTTATTGACATTTTAACAGCTGTTTTCATATCTCCTGAAGCAACAGCTCCTGCTAGAAGTACAAATACTGATGTTCCTGGTAAAATAAATATTGTTGATAGTAAAGAATATTGAATAAAACTTATTGGTGTTAACCCATAAACATAGTTTTGAATTCCAAAAGGAAATACTGGTAATAATCTTGTTGTTGCAAGAATAAACCAACCATCATTTTTTACACCTTCATTTATTTTTTTGAAAGCTTCTGTTTTTCCAAACTTTTCTTCAATAGGTTTTCTAGCAATATATCTTGCTATTAAAAATGCTAAAGATAATCCTAAACATGCTCCTATTGCTGTGTATATAATTCCCATTACTGCACCAAATATTAATCCACCAGCTAAAGTTAAAGGTAACACAGATATGCATGTTGTAGTTACAATTGCGTATAATCCTATATATGCAACTGGACCCCACATCCCTAAACTTTTAATCAATGTTTCTAATTTTTGTCTATCTTTTAAATATTCTAAAGCTCCTGATTTTGCTAATCCAAATATAATAGCGGCTAAAATACATACTATTATTATTAATTTTATAGGGTTCTTCTTCTGGCTCATTTTACTCTCCTGTTTCTACTTTTACTTTTCCATCTTTTGCTGCATAAGACCATTCAATCCAAGAACCGTCATAATTTTTAACTACAGGATATCCTAAAAGTTCTTTTAACACAAATGTTGTATGTGCTGATCTAACTGCTGATTGACAATATGGTAAAACCTCTTTGTCTGGAGTTACTCCTTGTTTATTGTAAAGTGCAATTAACTCATCATAAGATTTCATTGTTTTATCATTATTTAAAGTTTCAGTCCATTCTACCCAAACACTTCCTGGAATTCTTCCTTTTACAACTGCGCCTTTTTTAAGATCTTCACCCGTGAATTCTTTCTTACTTCTTGTATCTAATATAATATCTGCTGGATTATTTATTGCTGTTTCTACTGCTTCTAACGTTGCTAAAGTATCTTTATCTGGATTACTCGCAAATTTAAAGTCACCTTGCTTTTCAGCAGCTTCTTTTCCAAACTTAGTTTTAACTCCTGCATCTTTTAAAGCTGAATATCCACCATCAACAACTTTTACATTCTCCATTCCATACATATCAAGTATCCACCAAAGTCTATACTCATCTAAATTATCTCCAATCAAAACTAAAGTAGAATCTTTAGTCACACCCATTTTATTTAACTCTGCTTCCATCTCTTCTCTAGAAGCTCTCATCCCACCAATTTCACCATATCTTTTATCTTTTGGCTCCATATCTGGTCTCCACATATTGTAAGAACCTTCAACATTTCCAATTAAAAACTTTGCTTCTGGTCTTACATCTATAACTACGACATTTTTATTTGTTTCAATCATTTGCTTTGCAACTTCACCACTAATTAATTTATCACTTTTATACTGTGTATAATCTTTTCCAAAAGCTACCATTGATAATAATAATGATCCTAAAATTAAACTTTTTTTCATTTTAATCCTCCAGATTTTATATTTATTTTCTTTTGTTAAGTTCCATTTTTGATTTATATCTTGTTAACCATTGTTTTGCTGGTCCCATATTTCTATTACTTACTTTTGATTTATCATATTTATCTCCAAATATTAAATCAACTATGTGAAGAGCATCAGTATGTCCTTTTTCCATTGATTCTCTACAAGCAGCACAGTAAGTTACCATATGCCCTGTTGTTGTTTCTGCAGCTCTTCTATCCATAACTTTTTTAGCTATTTCTGGAACAGCTGGAACAATCATTCCACCAAATCCACAACATCTTGTTTTATCTCTTGAGTTTTCTAATTCCTCAACATCATATCCTAACTCAGACATAATCCATCTAATTCCATCATGAATTTTTGTTTGCTTTCTAATTGAGCATGAATCATGAATATTAAACTTAACATCTGAATCTTTTCCTATCCCAATTTGAGACTCAGGTAATCCAATCTCTGGTAATAACTCCCAAAGTGATACTACATTTTGTTTTGCGTAGGTATTAAAAATTCCATAGCAAGATTGACATGCAACAATAACAGTTTCTGCTCCAACTTTATCTAATTCTTTTTGAACAGATTTAAATCTCTCTTTAAATAGATCATCTTGTCCTAAAGCCTTAGGTGGTTTTCCACAACACTTTAATAGTGAACCAACTTCTCCACCCAATTTATCTTGTAAGTGATCCATAATATTTCCAACAGCAACTGAATTATATGATGGTAGTGAACATCCTGGGAAGAATACATATTTTGTTTTCTTTCCGTTAGGAGCTGCATTTGTTGTGTTAAACATTTTAGAGTATCCTAAATATTGATGAACCTCTATAGCTTTATGTCCTTTCATTGGAGACTTTCCACCATTATCTTTAATATATTCACTTCTCATAGCACCAAAGTTTGATTTAATATCAAAATCTTTTGGACATTTTAAAGTACATTGGTCACACATATTACAAGAATAAGCTATTTTAGCATCCATCTCTTCGCAACCTTTTTCTATATACTCTTTAAATAAAGTCTTTGGACAGTCAGTATAGTCATTTAACATTATACACTCTTTCATACAAAGCTTACACTCACATTGTAAACATCTGCTAGCTTCTTTTGTAGCTTCCTCTTTTGTAAATACTCTTTCAACCTCTGAGAAGTTTTTAATTCTTTCATTTCCATCAGTTGTTCCAGGAACTACTCTTTCAACTTTTTCAGCAACGTCCCATCCCTCTGGTAAATACTCAGTTGGTAGATATAATTTTGTTTTATATCCGCCCTCAGATTCTATTGATCTTCCCTCTTCTAAGTTCTTTCCATTTAAAAATCTATCAATTGATTTAGCAGCTCTTCTTCCCTCTGCCATTGCCTCAATAACAATAAACGCATTTGCACAATCTCCAGCTACGAAAACTTTTTCATTACTTGCAGATTGCATAGTTAATTTATCAGATTCGAAAGTTCCATTTCTTCTTGTTGCTAATTTTTTATCTGTATCAAATGAGTTATCCACTCCTTGACCGATAGCAAATACAAGTGTATCTATCTCTATAATCTCTTTTACATCCTCATCAAATTGAGGATTGAAGTTTCCATTTTCATCAAATAGACTTAAACATTTCTTTATCTCTAATCCAGAAATTCTATTATTCTCATCTTTTATTATTCTACTAATTCCATTTCCTAATTTAAATTCAATATTTTCCTCGATAGCTCCATGAATCTCATGATTTGAAGATGCCATCTTTTCAAAAGTCGACTCTAAAGGAATTGAATAAACTACTTCAACACCAGGAACTCTCTTTGAAGATCTAGCGCAGTCCATTGCAACGTCTCCACCACCAATTACTGCAACTTTCTTTCCAGCTCCTTCAAAATTCTTTGTTAAAGAAATCTCTTTTAAATATTCAGCTGCATGGAATATTCCTTCTGCATCGTGATTTTCTAAAGATCTATCTATTCTTCCAGATTGCTTTCCAACAGCAACTAGAATTGCATCATAATTTTTCTCTAACTCTTCAAAACTTATATCTTTTCCTATCTCTGTAGATAGTTTAACTTCTACTCCTAATTTTTCTAATAAAGAGTACTCTTTATCTATTACCTCTCTTGGAAGTCTGTATTCAGGAATTCCAACTCTCATCATTCCACCAAATACAGGTAATTTATCAAATATTGTAACGTCATATCCTTCTTTTGCTAAATCTATTGCACCTTGAGCTCCTGCTGGTCCTGCTCCAATAATAGCAATCTTTTTACCATTTTTAGCTTTTATAGATATATCCCAATTTGCTATATCATCAAAATTATCAGCAGCATATCTTTTTAATGAAGCAATTGCTATTGACGAATCTTCCTCTCCTCTTCTGCAATTTTGTTCACAAGGATGAGCACAAATTCTTCCTAATGTTCCAGGTAAAAAAAGTTTTTCTCTAATAACTTTGATTGCTTCTTGACCATTTTCTTCACCAATTAATCTTACATAACTTTTTACATCAGTATTCATTGGACAATTACTTTTACAGGCAGCCTCTGAGTCACCCATACAATTTTCAACAATATCTTTCATTTTTAAAACGATATTTTCATTTAACATTTGATAAAATCCTCCAAAAAATTTAGTCTACTAGTATTCTAGCTTTAAATATAATTTATGTCAATATTTATATTTTCAATCATTATCATTTGTTAAAAAAATAACTTTTTGCGAGCATTTTTTTATCGTAATATTTTGTTCGTTAATAATTTTTTTTAGATAAAAAAAGTGAAGGATAATTATTTTTAATTATCCTTCACTTTTTATTTTTCTTTATAACCTAACTCTCTTGCTAAAATCTTTGCTGTTATCTCTGTTAACTCACCAGTTATCTCAATACAATGACTAATATGCTCTTTTGTTCCTAAATCCATTCCACGAGTTAAAACTTTACAACAACAAACTTTTCTTTTTTCTGTAAATTTTGTTTGAAGTTCTTTTGTTAACTCCATACTTTTTTTAACCTCTGAACCTCCTGCTTCTCCTCTTCCAAAAAACATACCAATAGCCATTACTCCACCATTAACAGCTCCACATGTACATCCATTTCCCATTCCAACAGGAAATCCTGATGCTAATTTTATAATTTCATCTCCATAAGGTGCTTCAAAAGAATCCTTTAAAACTTTTAAAACAGCTTCTGAACAATAAAAATCTCTATTTCTGTAATACTCTTCAGCTTTTTTTCTTAAAGCTTGAATATCCACTTCATTATTTTCAATTTTAACAATCTCATCTTTTCTAAATTTTCTAAAAATTTTATGTAACATAATTTTATAATATCTCCTTTTTAAATTATAGTTCAACCTAAATTATAACTCTTTTTTAAAAATATACAATAAATATATTTTCGAATATCTCCCCAAGGCATTATATAGTCATATTCTAGAGATTCTATTAAAACAAATGAATCTTTAAAAAATTCCTCTAATTCTTTTATATCTTGCTTATTAACTAATAATCCATTACATTTTATAGCTTCGTTTTTCTTCGAAAAACATGATAAAATAAGAACTCCTTCATTTACAAGAAATTTTTTTACATTATTCTTATAATTTCTTCTCAATGAACTATCAAAAAGAAAATGAAATACAGCTCTATCATGCCAGATTTTTCCCTTTTTATTAAATTCTAGATTCTCTGTCAAATCAGCTACCTTCAATTTTATTTCTACATCTAATTCACTATACTTTAAACTTTTCTTTTGAAAATCTATAGCCTCAGAACTTAAATCTATTCCTTCTATGTCTTTAAATTCATTATCAACAAGGAACTGTAGCAGTGTACTTTCTCCACATCCTGCATCTAAAATTTTTTCATTTTTATTTAAAGTATATTTTTTTATTAATGATAAAGATGGTTCAGGAATAACTTCATACCACCCCAGTTCTTCTCTTGAGTTTTCTTTATATACCCCATCCCAAATTTCTTTAATTTCATTTTTTAAATTTTTCACTTTTTCTATTCTCCCAAATTATTTTCTGATATGAATATATAATAAGAAATTACTTTTGTCAAATTATAACAAGTTTAATTTTTGTTAAAAAATAAAAAAGATTAGGTAATATTTTAAAGTTACCTAACCTTTTTACTTTTATTTTATTATTTTTTCAATAATCTCTTCAATAGATTGCTTTCCAAAAGAGATATCTTTATCATTTATAATTAAAGCTGGAACTCCCATTATATTATATTTGCTTTTTAATTCTGGAAATGCAAATATATCTATCATTTCAGCCTGAACATTTGAATTTTCAATAGCTAACCTTTGTGCTCCTGTAACTACCTCTGGACAAAGTGAACAAGAAAGTGAAACTGCAATTTTAAGTTTTACTTTTTTATCTATGCTTTGAATTTTTCCTTTTAGTTCCTCATTTAACTCTTGACCCGGTCCAGCTATATTATATAAAGCTAAAATAAATGAGTTAAGCTCGTGACCACTTGGAAGTCCTGAGAACTTAACACCTCTAAAGTTGTCATTAGAATCTAAAATAGCAATAGTTGGAGAACAATCTAATTCTATTTTTTTCTCTAGTTCAAGATTTTCATCTTTTTTATAAAACTCTAAAGTTATTTTATCTGAGATATCACAAATTTCAGTTAAAAACTCTTTGATATTTACTGAAAGATCATTATCATTTAGTATAGAAACTATTTTTATACTACTTTGGAATCTTTCAAAGATACCTTTTAATTGAGAAACTATTCCTTCATCTAAAAACTTAGATTTAGAATCTTCTTTAGAAACATCTGAAGTTTTTGGATGTTCCTTTTCCTCTTTTTCAATTCCTAAAGCCTCTCTTTTTTCTTCAACAACTTTTTCTAAAACTGTTGCAGCTAAAGCTCCATCAGCAACTGCTGTAACAACCTGTCTCAATCTTTTTGGTCTAATATCTCCAACAGCATATACATCTTTAACGTTTGTTTGTAAATCTCCATCAGTTATTATATATCCTTGAGAATCTAAATTTACATGATTTTTAAATAGATCACTTTGTGGTTTATATCCAATGAAAACAAAAACACCAAAAGATTCATTATCTGGAGCAGTATACTCCCAAGTTGTATTTGTAAGGTTATCTTTAAAGATAGCTTTTCTAAGTTTAGTATCTCCAGTTACTTCAACAATTTGAGAATTAAATCTCACTTCAATTTTTGGATGTTTTAAAACTTTTTCAGCTATAGATTTAGCACATGTAAACTCAGGCTCTCTAGCTATAATTGTAACTTTTCTTGCAAATTTAGTTAAAAATATAGCCTCTTCAGCAGCAGCAAATCCAGCTCCAATAACGAAGACATCAAGGCCAGTGAAAAACTCTCCATCACAAGTTGCACAATATGCAACTCCTCTACCTGTAAACTCAGATTCTCCAGGGAATCCTAACTTTCTTGGGTTTGCTCCGGTTGCAATAATAACACTTAAAGCTTTATAAGTTCCAGAAGTTGTTTCAACTTTTTTAATCTCCTCTTTAAAATCCATATTTGTAACTTCTGATTTTAAAAATTCTACACAAAATCCAAGAGCTTGCTCTCTCATTTGCTCTCCTAAATGATGACCTGATATCTCTTTAATCCCTGGATAGTTTACAACTTCTGAAGTGGTAGTTATCTGTCCACCAACCTCAGATTTTTCTATAATAAGTACATCCATTTGGGCTCTACCAGCATATATTCCAGCTGATAATCCCGCCGGACCTCCACCAATAACAATTAAATCATATATTTTATCCATAGTTCACCTCTTAATTTAAGTATATATGTTATTAAAAATTGAAAGGCACCCTATAGTGCCTTTCAAAAGAGTTTAAATTTTTCCAACTAGATCTAAAGATGGTTTTAAAGTTTCTGAACCTGGTTTCCATTTTGCAGGACAAACCTCTCCACCGTGCTCAGCTACAAATTGAGCAGCTTGAACTTTTCTTAAAAGCTCTGCAGCATCTCTTCCAATTCCTAAATCATGAATTTCATATGCTACGATTTTTCCCTCAGGATTTATAACAAAACTTCCTCTTAATGCTAATCCCTCTTCAGGAATTAAAACACCAAACATCTCTGATATTTTTCTTGTAGGGTCTGCTACCATAGGATACTGTATTTTCTTTATAGTATCAGAAGTATCATGCCATGCCTTATGAACAAAGTGAGTATCTGTTGAAACTGAATAAATTTCACAATTAATCTCTTTAAACTTAGCATAGTTATCAGCTAAATCTCCTAACTCTGTAGGACAAACAAAAGTAAAATCTGCTGGATAAAAGAAGAAAACTGACCATTTCCCTTCTATAGACTCGTTAGTAACTTCAACAAAGTTGTTGTTGTGGTAAGCTTGTGCTTTAAATTCTCCGATATTTTTTCCAATTAATGACATGTAATAACCTCCTATATATTTATAATTGTTTTTGTTTTGTAATAATTACAAATTAATAATACTACACTTTTTTAGTATTGTCAATATTTTATTTAAAAATATTTTGATAATAAAAATATAATCTAAAGTAATTATTCAATACAGGCTATTACTTTCCTTTTTATTATTTTGAATTAAGTTTATTTTTTTACATCTTTATAAAATTTTATGAAAGTAGAGATAATTATAAGAAACTCTAATCTTCCTAAAAACATCGCAAACGACATAGTCCAAACAGTTATATTTGAAGCTTCAATTGATGTTACTCCATAAGATAATCCAACAGTACTTAAACAAGAAGCTATTTCAAACATACTCTCTTTTAAAGTATATCCTTGAGTTAATAATATTGTTACACATATTGTATAAGTTAGTATATATCCACTTAAAATAACTATAATTTCATTTAAAAAGTTGTTATCTATATATACTTTTCCTTCAGGTTTGTAAATACTATTCTCTTTTATACTCTTCTTTGAATAAGTCATTTTTTTTATTTCCCACCATAAATTTTTTAAAAGAATATATACTCTATATTGTTTTATTCCGCCAGCTGTAGATCCTGTTCCTCCTCCTATAAGCATAGATAATAGAAGAATAAAATATCCTAAACTAGTCCAATTGAAATAAGTTGTTGTTGAAAATCCTGTAGTTGAAATAGCTGATACTACTTCAAAAATAGCTACTCTAAAACTTTTAGCTAAAGAATTATAAATAGGAAGCACAGCATAGAATGTTACTAGTGGTATAAAAATCAAAAATAGAAAAAACATAAATCTTAACTCTCCTATTTTGAAAAAAGTTTTAAATTTACCTTTTAAAATTAAAAGATGAGCTCCAAAGTTTATTGTACCTAATACCATAAGTAAAATTGTTATAAATTCAATTGAGATGCTATTATAGTATCCAATACTTTCAACTTTTGTTGAAAATCCACCAGTTGAAACTGCTGCAATAGAGTGATTTATTGAATCAAACATTGACATTCCAGCTAAATAATATAAAATAATTCCTCCTAAAATATATCCAGAATAGATTAGCATAATTGTTTTAGCTGAATTTTTTATATTTGGTACCAGCATATCAGATCTTGCTTCAGCATTATATAAACCAATTCCTAAAGGACCTATTATTGAAGATAACATTATTACAGCTAGTCCAGCTCCTCCTAAAAATTGCATAATACTTCTCCATAATAATATTGCATCTGAAGTTTCTAAGACATTTACCATAGATAATCCCGTTGTTGTAAATCCACTTACAGCTTCAAAAATTCCTTGAGAAAAAGTTAACTGTCCTTTTATTATAAAAGGCAAAGCTCCTATTAAGATTGCATATATCCAAGATATAAAAACAATAACTCCTCCTTCTTGAAAATTTAATGTTATATTTTTATCTTTATTAATATTCCTTTTTAATAAACTTCCTAAAATTATTGAAAAAATACCTAGAATACTAAAAATAAATATATCTATTAATTCATATTTTAAAAATAAGACACTAGATAGAGGTATTAATAAGGTTATTCCAATAATTATAAATACAACTCCACAATATCCTAAAATTAAATTATATCTATTTCTTAAATATATATTTTTCATCCATTTCTCCTATCTCTAAGTAAGCTTAAAACCTCATTTTTTACATCATCTAACATTATAACTACTAGTTTATCAAAAGTTTCAATCTTAGTATCTCCTCTTGGTATAATAGCTTTTTCTTTTCTAAGTATGCATCCTATTAAAGATCCTTTTGGAAGATTTAAATCAACGACACTTAGGCCTACAATACTATTTTTTTCTTTAATTAATATTTCAACTATCGAGGCTTTTTGTTCTTCTATATTTATTATGTTACTTATCTCTTCAATGGATATTTTTTTTTCAATTATTGAAAATATTGTGTTAGCCGTACTTACAACAATATCTACTCCTAGTTTTTTAAAAACTTCTATATTTTTTGGATCATTTACTATAGTTAATGTTTTTTCAATTGAATATAATTTTTTAGCTATTTGGCAAACTATTAAATTATCAGGGTCATATTCCCCAGAAGCAACTAATAAATCAGCCAAAAATACCTCCCCCTCTTCTAATATATTTGGATTTGTCGGATTACCATATAAAACATTACAATTCTCATATGTCCTTGAAATTTTTCTACACATCTCTTGATCTTTACTTATATAAGTCAATTCATGACCTTTTTCTAAAAATGATTTTATTAAAAAATATATTTCATTACGATTTCCAGTAATAACTATATTCATATCTTCTCCTTTATACAGTAATTTTTTTAAATTTTTCAGTAAATAATCTAGTCGGGCTAATAATATCTATTCCTAAATTTTTATATATGCTCTCTCTTTTGGCATCATAAACTCTAGCTATTACTTGTGGAATCTTATATATATTTTTTCCCATTTGAGCAATCATTAAATTAGTATTATCATCATCTGTTATGACTAAAAGTATTTTAGCCTTGCTAATTTCTACTTTTAAAAGTGTGTCAATTTCTGTAGCATCTCCTTCTATTGTAAATCCACTAAAATTATTTGGTAAATTTATAAAATTATCTTTATTTTTATCTATAACAATAATATTTTTTCTTTCTTCTGATAGTAATTCTGCAATTGTTGATCCTAAACGCCCACAACCAATAACTACAATACAATCTTTTTCTTTGCTTAACATTATAGAGTCTCCTTTTATTTTTGATATAAACTATCTTAAAAAAAAATCACCCAAATTTCAAATTAAGATTTTGTTAAGATTTAAGTTAAGATATTTTAATTTTAAATAAATAAGAGTATAATCTCTTTAATATCAACAAAAAGGAGCCATTAAAAATGTATAAATATTTAAAAGATTTATTTATAATATTTACCACACTTTTTTTCACTGTCATAATCGGATTATATCTATCCTTTTTTAACTTTGGAGAAGAAAATATAATATCTATTTTTATATTAGGAGTTTTAATTATATCTACTCAGATTAATAAGTATTCTTTAGGAGTTTTTTCATGTATCATAAGTGTTTTAACTTTTAACTTTTTCTTCACTGCTCCAAAGTATTCTTTTCAAACGTATGACCCTAAATATATTATTACATTTACTGTTATGTTAATTATCTCTTTAATCATAATAACCCTTATGTCTAAGATTAAAAGTCATATTAAAGTTATTGAGAAAAATTCTAAGCAGATGAAAATTTTATTAGATTTAAACGAGGAACTTCAAAAAAACTATACAAAAGATAGTATCATCAAAAGTTCTTTAAATAAAATCTCAACTATTTTTAATAAAAATGTTTATTTTGAAAAATATTGTCCTTTTATTGAGGAAAACGAAATTATTTTGAGAAATTTTAATTATCATATTTTTTCTGAAAATATCTATATTCCTATTACAGTAAAACATAAGGTTCAAGGCGTTTTATATTTGAATATTTCAACATTTGAAGAATCTGATTTTTATCTTTTAATATCAATTGTTAATCAGATATCTATTATTTTAGAAAAGTTAGAAGCTATAAACGAGTTTCGTAATGCAGAGTTTCAAATTGAGGAGGAGAAATTTAAAACAAATATTCTTAGATCTATATCCCATGATTTAAGAACACCTTTGACATCTATATCTGGAAGTGCACATTCTTTACTAACTAGAACTTTTTCAGAGAAAACAACAAAAGATTTAATTTTAAATATATATGAGGAAAGTAATTGGTTGGTTGAACTTGTGGAAAATCTTCTTTCACTTTCAAAGATACAAAATACAAAATTTTTAACAAAACAAACTGAATTAGTTGAAGATATTGTAGAAGAAGCAATCCTTCATACAAATAAAGAGATTAAAAATTATAATTTAAAAATAAATATTGAAGAAAATTTAACAGTTAAATGCGATGGAAATCTTTTAATACAGGTGCTAATCAATCTTTTAAATAATGCTATTAAATATACCTTAGAAAATACCACTCTTGAAGTTATAGCTTTTAAAAGTAATTCTGACATTATATTCCAAGTTAAAGATAATGGAATTGGTATTTCAGATAGAGATAAAAAAAATATTTTTGATAGTTTTTATACAAAAAGAAAAACAAGCGGAGATAGCCGACGTGGATTAGGACTTGGTCTTTTTTTATGTAAATCTATTATTCAATCACATAACGGGAACATAATAGTAATGGATAATACCCCTAAAGGAACTATTTTTCAATTTACTATACCTAATTAAGGAGGAATGCTATGGAAAAAACAATTTTATTGGTTGAAGATAATATTAAAATTATAAATTTTATTTGTGCAACTTTAGAAAATAGTGAATATAAATATTTTATTGCAAAAACTGGAAAAGAAGCTATTGAAATAATACAAAAAGAAAAACCACAGGTTACAATATTAGATTTAGGACTTCCTGATATAGATGGTATTGACGTTATAAAAGAAGTTAGAAAATATTATTTTAATCCAATTATAATTTTAAGTGCTAGAAATGAAGATAATGATAAAGTTACCGCTCTTGATTGTGGTGCTGATGATTATTTAACAAAACCTTTTAGTTTAGATGAACTATTAGCTCGAATAAGAGCTTCTTTTAGAAGGCTAACTCACGAACTTAAAGTAGAAAATAGTGATATTTTTATAAATGGAAATCTTAAAATTATTTATTCATCAAATGAAGTTTATTTAAAAGATGAAAATATACATTTAACTCCCATTGAATACAATCTTTTAGTTTTACTTTCTAAAAATATAGGAAAAGTTCTAACTCATAATTTTATCTTAAAAGAGATATGGGGAGATATATTTGAAAGTGATATGCTTTCTTTAAGGGTTTTTATGGCTGGTTTAAGAAAAAAATTAAGGAATAAAGATTCTGAAAATCAATATATTCAAACTCATGTTGGTATAGGTTATAAAATGATTCGTTTTTAAAAATCCTAACATAATCTTAATTTGATTTTTTTCATAACTAGATTTATTATACCTTTATAATAAATTATATTTTAAATAGAGGTGAAAAAATAATGTATAACTTTGAATATTTCCTAGAAAATGCTAAAAAGAATATTTTAAATAATAATTTAAACGAAGCCAAAAAAAATTTACAAAAAGCTTATCTAATAAAAGATGATTCTCCTATTATTAATAATCTATTGGGAGTTTTGGAGGAAGTTCAAAATAATATTTTACAAGCTCAAAAATATTATAGAATAGCTCTTATTTTTGATGCTTCTTATAATCCTGCTAAAAAAAATATAGAGCGAACTTTAAATTTTGAGTACTCAAAACTTGGAATAGATTTAGGTTAAATCTTTATTAAAAATAGAGCAACAATTCTATAGAAAGAGAATTATTGCTCTATTTTCTATTATAAATTTTAGTAATTTTCTGCTCTTACTTCAAAGAAACTTTGCGAATAAGAACATACTTCACAACTCTCAGGAGCTTTTTTACCCATAACTAAATGACCACAGTTTATACATTCCCACATAGTTTCAGCTGCTTTTTCAAAAACTGCTTTCATCTGTACATTATTTAAAAGCTTACGATATCTTTCTTCATGAGCTTTCTCTATTTTAGCTACAGCTCTAAACTTTTTAGCAAGATCATAGAACCCTTCAGCTTCAGCTTCTTCAGCAAATTTACTATACATATCTGTCCACTCATAATTTTCCCCTTCAGCTGCATGAAGTAAATTTTCACTTGTGTCTCCAAGCATTCCTAACTCTTTAAACCATAACTTAGAGTGCTCTCTCTCGTTATCTGCAGTTTTTATAAATAGATGATGAATTTGTTCATATCCTTCTGTTTTCGCCACCTCTGAATAGAAAGTATATTTATTTCTAGCTAAAGACTCACCAGCTAACGCATCTAATAAATTTTTCTCAGTTTTAGTTCCTGCATACTTATTAGCATTTCCCTCAACTTTCTTCTCCTCTATTTTTTCAAAAACGCTTGCTGGTTGCTTACAAAGCGGACAGATAAATCCTTCTGTTAACTCTCCCTCATGTATATACCCACAAACTGTACATCTATATTTTTCCATTTTCTTTCCTCCTAATTCTTCACTTCTATCATAATAATTAGTATGTAACATTTTTTCTGCTAACTCACTTAAAGGTTTCTCATAAAACTCTTTATACAACTCAATAATCTCTGGATTTTCATGACTAAGTCTAAGTTTTAATTCAGAATCTCTTTTATATAAACCTTCAATACGTTTTTCTCTTAACTTATCACCTTTTAACATTGTACCTTTTGGTTGTCCTCCACCACCGATGCAGCCACCAGGGCAGGTCATAACTTCAATAAAGTGATATTCCTTATCTAAATTTTTAATATTTTCTATAAATTTTGTTGCGTTGTCTGTTCCAAAAATTACAGCAACATTTATATTTAATCCCTCAATATTTAAAGAAGCCTCTTTCACTCCTTCCATTCCACGTATCTCTTTAAGATTATAAAGCTCCAACGGCGGTTGTTTTTTAGTTAGATATGCATATGCTGTTCTTAAAGCTGCTTCCATAACTCCACCTGTATTTGCAAATATAACTCCTGCTCCTGAAGCCTCTCCCATAAATTTATCATAATCAGCATCAGGTAAAATTTTAAAATCTATTTCTTCCTCTTTTGCCCAAAGAGCTAACTCTCTTGTTGTTATAACAAAATCCATATCTCTTAAATTTTCTATCTCATTATAATGAGATGAGGCGTTCATTTCATCTCTTTTGATTTCAAATTTTTTAGCTGTACATGGTGTCACAGCAACATTTATTATTTTTGCAGGATTAATATCCATTTTTTTAGCAAAATATGTTTTTATAGTAGGTCCCTGCATTCCAATTGGACTTTTTGCTGTAGATATATGTGGTAAAATTTCAGGATGAAAAATCTCAGCATATTTTACCCAAGCTGGACAACAACTTGTAAATTGTGGTAATGGTTTATCATTTTTAGTTATTCTACTTAAAAGTTCGCTAGCTTCTTCTACAATTGTTAAATCCGCTGCAAAATTTGTATCAAGAACATAACTTGCACCTAATTTTTTTAACAGTGCTACCATCTTCCCTTGAACAAAGCTTCCATCGTCCATTTGAAATTCCTCACCTAAAGCAACTCTAACTCCAGGAGAAGTTGAAAATATAACTATATTCTCTTTATTTTTAATTAATGATTTTAATTTTTTATAATCATAAACCTCTGTAATGCTAGATGTTGGACAAACATTTGCACATTGTCCGCACTCTATGCAAACAGCCATATCATTGGTTTTATCTAAAGAATAATTATTATTTACACCTATATAATTATTGCAAACCTCTTTGCATTGCCCACACTTTATACAAAGTTTTTCATCTCTAGTTATAGAGTAACTATCCTCATTGATAGCTACTCTTATATTTTGTGATAGATGCTTACTCATAACTGCCTCCCCTTAGAAATTTTTAGGTTGTAACATAAAGTAAGCTTTTGGATGCTTACAAACTGG
>OGWY01001263.1_pt1 | contig 20334 bp, 23 predicted proteins | sample 1576121 | NCBI WGS metagenome assembly OGWY01 (sample SAMEA3541543, study PRJEB24748) | human gut metagenome | biome: human gut; feature: human-associated habitat; material: faeces | place: China | collected 2012 | reverse complement strand
CAGCATATAAACTGGGACATTTCTGCTGCTGAAAAGGGCGGTTATGAAACATTTATGTTTAAAGAAATTATGGAACAGCCGAAGGCTTTCCGTGATACTATAAATCCAAGAATCAAAGATAATAGAATTGTCTTTGATGAAATAAACCTTACACCTGAACAGTTTAAAAGCTTTAAAAAGATTTGTATAGTTGCTTGTGGTTCTGCATATCATGTTGGTGTTGTTGCAAAATATGTATTTGAACAGACATTGAGAATTCCTGTTGAGGTTGATGTTGCTTCGGAATTCCGTTATAGAAATCCGATTGTCGATGATAAAACCCTTGTGATAGTAATAAGTCAGTCTGGTGAAACAGCTGACACTCTCGCAGCACTCAGAGAGGCAAAGAGTTATGGTGCTTATATTCTTTCTATTGTAAATGTTGTTGGAAGCGCTATTGCAAACGAATCTGATGATGTTGTTTATACATGGGCAGGTCCTGAAATTGCTGTTGCTACAACAAAGGCTTATAGCACACAGCTTGCAGTTGTCTATCTCCTTACAATCTATTTTGGAGATATTCTTGGAACAATTTCCGAAACAGAATATAAAAAATATCTTTCTGAGCTTAGACTTATTCCAGATAAAATAGAGCAGATTCTTAAAAATAAAGAAGATATTCAGTATTTTGCATCACAGCAATTTGATAACAGAGATATATTCTTTATTGGCAGAAATCTTGATTATGCTCTTTCTCTCGAGGGCTCGCTCAAGCTAAAGGAAATCTCTTATATTCATTCGGAGGCATATGCAGCTGGTGAACTGAAGCATGGAACTATTTCTCTTATAGAAGATGGTACACTTGTAGTTGCTCTCGCAACACACGAAAATCTTTTTGAGAAAACTATGAGTAATGTCGTTGAGGTTAAATCCAGAGGTGCGGTTGTTCTTGGACTTACCTGTGAAAACCACCCCGAAATTGAAAAAAGCGTTGATTTTGCTTTTTATATACCAAAGACCTGTGATATTATGTTGCCATCCTTGGCAGTAATTCCGTTGCAGCTTTTCGCTTATTATGTCGCTTCTTTAAAGGGCTGTGATATTGATAAGCCGAGAAATCTCGCAAAGTCTGTAACAGTTGAATAAGTTTTTGAGGTGAAAATGATGGAAATTAAAAATGAAGCGGTTCTGATTCTCGACTTCGGAGGTCAGTATAGCCAGCTTATCGCAAGAAGAGTTCGTGAGCTTAATGTTTATTGTGAGATTAAGCCATATAGAATTTCTGCTGAGGAGATTAAGCAGGGCAACTATAAGGGAATTATTTTCTCTGGTGGTCCTAACAGTGTTTATGCTGAAAAAGCTCCTAAGTGTGACCCTGAGCTCTTTGAGCTTGGTATACCTGTTCTTGGTATTTGCTATGGTGCTCAGCTTATGGCTAATATGCTTGGCGGAGAAGTTAGCACTTCACTCGTAAAAGAATATGGCAACACAAATGTTTTATTTGATAATACAAGTACACTTTTCCAAAATGCAAGCGATGAAAACATCTGCTGGATGAGCCATACAGACTATATTTCTAAAACTCCTGAGGGCTTTAAGATTGTTGCTCGTACAGACGATTGCCCTGTTGCTGCTATGGAAGACAGAACAAATAAATTTTATGCTATGCAGTTCCACCCAGAGGTTCAACATACAAAAGAGGGTATGACTTATCTCAAAAACTTCCTCTATAATGCTTGTGCTTGCAAGGGCGATTGGAAGATGAGTTCATTTGTTAATGATACTATTCAGCATCTTAAAGAAACTATTGGTGATAAAAAAGTGCTCTGTGCATTATCAGGCGGAGTTGATTCCTCAGTAGCAGCTGTTCTTGTACACAAGGCTATTGGAAAGAATCTTACTTGTATCTTTGTTGACCACGGACTTCTTCGCAAGGACGAGGGTGACCAAGTTGAAAAGGTATTCAGAGAGCAGTTTGATATGAACCTTATTCGAGTAAACTGCAAGGATAGATTCCTCAAAAAGCTTGAAGGTGTTTCTGACCCTGAACGCAAGAGGAAAATTATCGGCGAAGAGTTTATTCGTGTATTTGAAGAAAAAGCAAACGAGCTTGGAAAGATGGATTATCTTTGCCAAGGAACAATTTATCCTGATGTTGTTGAGAGCGGTGTAGGTGAGGCTGCTGTAATTAAGAGCCACCACAATGTTGGCGGACTTCCTGAAGATGTTAATTTTGAGGGAATTATTGAGCCTTTGCGTTATCTCTTTAAAGATGAGGTTCGTAAAGCTGGTCTTGAGCTCCTTATTCCATCTTTCCTTGTATGGCGTCAGCCATTCCCAGGTCCAGGTCTTGCTATTCGAGTTCTCGGAGAAATTACAGATGAAAAGCTTGATATTCTCAAAGATGCAGATGCAATTATGCGTGAAGAAATAGCAAACGCAGGACTTGATAAGGATATTAATCAATATTTTGCAGTTCTTACGAATATTAAGAGCGTTGGTGTTATGGGCGACGGAAGAACCTATGATAGTACAATCGCACTTCGTGCTGTAACAACAAGCGATTTTATGACTGCTGACTGGGCACACATTCCTTATGATGTTCTTGGAAAAATTTCCAGTAGAATTATCAATGAGGTTAAGCATGTAAACAGAGTTGTTTACGATATTACTAGTAAGCCTCCAGCAACTATTGAGTGGGAATAACTTATAAAATCTAAAAAAACCGCATTATAAAAGGAAAATATAGACTAATTACAAACAAAGCGTACTAAAAGCGTACTAATTACGGGTAAAAATAAAAATCCGTTTAGGATTTTGCTTGATTAAAAATTATTATGCAACTCTTCGAGTTTACTTGCAACCTCTGATTGTTTATTGGGGTATAAATGTGAGTAAGTTTGAAGAGTTGTTTCTATATTCTCATGGCCAAGCCTTTCAGATATAAGCAATGGAGAAAATCCAAGTTCAATAAGCAATGAAGCGTGACTATGCCTAAGGTCATGTATTCGGATTTTCTTTACATTGGCTTTTTTACAATATTTAACCATATGCTTATTTAATGTATACTTGTTACTTGGAAACAAACGCTGTGTGGGAGATAAATCATACAATTTATTTGCATATTCTTTAATTGCAGCTATCATAAAATCAGGTAAGGAAACTATCCTTTTGCTTTTTTCAGTTTTAGGAGTAAGAATTAAATCCTCACCGTTTTGTCTTGCATAGTTTTTATTTATACTTACTGTTTTAAGAGAAAAGTCAAAATCTGATAAGGTTAACGCAAATAATTCGCCTGAACGCATTCCAGAGTAATATAACAGCATAAAAATAGTACGGTCTGTAATGTCATCGACAACGCTAATAAATGAATTAAATTCTGCTTGCGTCCAAAATTGCATACTGTCGGCTTTTTTCTTTCCCATACTTCCACAATCCCTTGCAGGATTAGATTTTAAGCTATAATATTTTACTGCAAAGTTGAAAATCGCAGAAAGTTGGTTGTTAATTGTTTTTAAGTATGTTTGGCTGTAATTTTCAGGCGAAGAGATAAGTTCCGTTTGCCATTTACGCACTGTTGTAGCTGTAATGCTATTGATAGCCATATCTCCAAAGAATGGTAATAGCTTAGTATCTATCATAAATTCTTTACTTGCTTTGGTTGTAGGCTTAATGCGAGGAGCTATATCTTCTTTGTATAATTCCACAAGACTTCGGAAAGTCATAGAGCAATCAGCAGAGGTTTTATGTATAAATTCATTTTCCCAGTCTTTGGCTTCACGCTTGGTATTAAAGCCTTCTTTCTTTTTCTTTTTACGCTTACCTTGCCAATCACTATAATAAAAGCTACAGTACCATTTGCCAGTTGTTTCATTTTTATATTGTGGCATAATATTCCTCCTTAAAATTTCCGCTCTCACCAAAAAGAGGTGGGAGCGGTTTTTATATTGTAACATATATTAAATTAGTGTCAGAATTGTTCTTAGGTTTAAACCAATTAAGTAGTCTTTCAGTTTCTAAATCATTTAAAGATTTCACAAATATATTTTCCTTGTGCTGCTGAGCTTTAGATAATACTTTAATATTTTCCAAAGGCACTCCACCTATATATTGTTGGATTTCATATGATAATGAATTAAGTCTGTTTTGAATAACAGTAGAAGTTACAGCAAACATAGGAGCTGTTCTTTCGCAAAACTCATAAGTTCCAAGACCTTTCGTAATTTCTAAATATTTTTTCTTTACTAAAGGTAATAAGTCTTTGTAAGGTACTGTAAGTTCTGCCGCTCCTTCATTAGCGATCCATTCTATGTATGAATTTTGAAAAGGTTTAACATTATCATAACACTTGAATGTTTGACCACTATTAGGCTCGCTTGTATAAATGTGTAATAATTCATGAATGCCATGAAAATTTTGTTCTTCATATGATAATTTTGAATTAACCAATATACAATTTATATTGCTTGTTGTATCCGCTAATACAGCCATTCCTCTCAAGCCTGTTGTTTTGAAGGGACAGCGGGCAATTTCTAAATCTTCAAATTTAGAGCATATTTCAAATATATCAAGCGGATATTTTATTCCTTCTGATGTAAGTATGTTTCGAAATGACTCTATTTTTAAATATAATTCTTTTTTATTTATATTAGTCACCGCCATCCCTGTTACGCATAGTTTTTATCATTTTTATTGCAAGTTTTATATCTTCTGGGTCTATACCTTCATCTTGAGCAGATTTTGCAAGACTAAAGTAGACATCATTAAGCTTTTCGGTTGGGCTATCTTTTTGTTTTTCTATTAAATCGGATTTCTCAATTCCAAAATAGTTAGCCAACATTTCAATCTTATCAATTCGAGGATAAGTTTTAGCGTTTACCCAATCAGAAAAAGTGTTAGCTTTTATGTTCAATGTAGTACACACTTCTGTTTGAGTTACACCTTTTAAACTCATATAGTATTTTATATTTTTTGCCATTATACTTTTATTTCCTAAATCGCTCATAGAGTATACCTCCTTAAATGATATTATACGGTATAAACGAAAAAAAATCAAGAATTTTTCAAAAAAATTCGGAAAAACCGTTGACATTTCGGATAAACCGAAGTATAATATAGCACAAAGGAGGTGATTGAAATGCAAAATATTCCGAACGATATGAAACTTTCACTTAAAACAGCAAGAGAGATTAAAGGTTTTACACAACAAGAGGCGGCAAAACTAATGAATATATCTACAGATACGCTCGGAAATTATGAGCGTGGTAAGTCGTATCCAGATATTCCTATTTTAAGAAGGATTGAGAAAGTCTACGGGATATCGTATAATCAGATTATTTTTTTGCCACTTGATTTCGGTTTAACCGAACAATAAGAAAGGATAATAGCAAATGAAAGAATTACAAACCGTAACAATCAATAGCACAGATATTTCTGTTAAGGAATATCGAGGTAAGAGAGTAGTTACTCTCAAAGAAATCGACCAGTGCCACGGCAGACCCGATGGAACAGCAAGTCGTAATTTCAGAAAAAACAGAGAACATTTTGTTGAGGGTGAAGATTATTTCAAAATTTGTCCCGACGAAATTCGTCGACACAAAATAATGAGTATATCTCCAAAAGTTAGGGAAGATATAGTATTTATCACCGAGAGCGGATACCTAATGCTTGTTAAATCTTTTACAGATGACCTTGCGTGGGATGTACAACGACAGCTTGTAAATAGCTATTTCGGAGTTGAGCAAAAGAAAGCTGATGACACATTAAAAATTCAGATTCAGCAGGAACGCTCAAGGGCTATGTTACTTAATGCTCAATACCGTATGCTTAAACTTCTTATGGGTAAGCCTGAACTTCAAAAACTATCGCCAGTAGCTGTTGAAACACTTGGAATTAAGGCGACTGAGAGTATTATAGGTGCTAATCTTGGAGAGTATCTTCCAGAAGTCGAAAAGACATACTCTGCGACAGAAGTCGGAAACGCTTTCGGCATTACCGCAGCAAAGGTCGGAAGAATCGCCAATGCTCACGGACTTAAAACGGACGAATACGGCATAACTGTTATGGATAAGAGTCCTTACTGCTCTAAGGAAGTTCATAACTTTCGCTACAATGAGCGCGGCAAGGCGAAGATTAAAGAGATACTCGAAAAATTAAAAAAGTGAGGAAAAAAATATGGATTCATTATTTTATGTAAAGACAAAAATTTCGGATAATTGCGAAATCAATACGGCAATTAGTTGCGATAATGTTTTCGCACAGTGCAATGGTTGTGGAAGGGAACTTAAAGTAGATTTAATGGATTGGGCTGACTTAATTAAGACAGACGGCATTGATTGTATTGGTTGTGCGATTTATTGCGAAGACTGTACCAAAAACAGTAAAACACAAGGTACTGATGAAATGGGGTAAAAAATATGGAAGAAGGTAAGTTGTTTTATAACAAAAATGATGTTTGCGAAATACTTGGTGTAGCGGATAGCAAAGCTTATAAAATCATTAAGCAATTAAATGATGAGCTGGCAAGTAATGGCTACATAACTGTGAGAGGTCGTGTACCTGCTGAATATTTCGAAAAGCGTTTAGCTATCAAGAAAAGGAAAGCTGTGTCAGAAAGAACCGTAAACATTAGAAAGGAGGCAATATGAGTAAACTCAAAAACTTTTGCAAGAATCTCAGTATCAAAAGCAAAAAGAAATCTGAAAAGCGAAAAACCGCAAAACTCGAAAAGCGTATGAACAAACTCGCTGAAAAAGCAGACAAAATTTGCAGGAATCGTGAGGATTTTGAAATACTTGCAAACAAGATATTTGATAAGCGAGATTATCGCTTACATATGGAAAGATTTAAACCACACAATTACAAATTTGAGGAGGATTAAGAAATGAATAAAATAAATGTCTCTATGAATGAAATACTGACAAACACATTAAGAAGAACAAGGGGAAATGCTTTTACAACAAATGTAACTGATTATGATGTGTTTGTAAGTGTATCGCAAGCAACAAAAAAGAGAAGTACGATAGTAAGATTTAACTATCGCTATAAGTGGATTAAGAATTTCAACTGCGTAACCTTGAGCAGGGTTGAAGATAATTTGTTTTTTATCTTTTCAGAAATTGATAAAAATGGTACGGCTTATGCAGTATCTAAAAAAGATGGCTCTCTTTCGACTTCTATTTCAGGTATCAATGCAGACAAGCTTGTTGATTTCAAAGGATACTATAAGTTTAAGGATTACGATTGGACAAAAGGCAAAGAACCTATTTTTTACATATCTTTGGAGGATAAAATCGATGAATAAGCTAAAAAAGAAAAATCGCCTCCAGAGCGGCAACTCTGGGGACGACACAAAAAGAAAAACATTTACTGTTAAGAGTGTAACACATGAAGCAGATAAAATCAAGTGCGTGGTTGCAACTAAAGAGCTGAATGCTTATCAAAAATCTGTTATCAGAAGAATTTACTATGCAAGCCACAAAAGACACAGTCTTATTTCTAATCTCAAGAATCTTTCGTTCTGTACATATAGTGTTGCTTTAAGGTATCTAAGAGAGATTAGATTTATTGATAACGAAGACTATTACAGTCTGATGACGGAGGTATAAGGATGTCAGAATTAATTATCAGCGAACAGCATAGACAAGCTGTTGAACTTCATCAAAAGATTATGATAAGTGCAAATCTTGCACAGCAGAATCTTTTTGATATGTGTACAGGGTTAAAAGCTATGCGTGATAACAAGCTTTATAAAGAGCTTGGATACTCGAACTTTGAGGACTACTGCGAGAATGAAATAGGTTTTTCAGCAAGAAATGCAAGAAATTACATATCGATTGTTGAACGAGTAAGTATAGAAAATGGGAAATCAATTTCCCATTTAGGTATGACAAAGCTTTCGCTACTCGCCACAATCAGCGAACAAGAGCAACGGGAAATCTCTGAAAAAGTAAATCTCGAAAGTACAACAGTAAAACAACTTAAAGCGGAGATTGAGAAATTAAAGAGTGAAAAGGCATCAAAGCAGATTGAGCTTTCAGAAGCAAAAAGAAATGCATCGAGTGCACAAGTACGCTTACACGAAACAAGCATTGAACTTGAAAGAAAATGCAAAAAATGTGAAGAATTGTCAGATAGACTTGACGATGCCAACGAGCAGATAAAAGAACTCGAAAACCGTCCGATTGAGGTTGCAGTACAAGAATCGAGCGATAATGAACGCCGATTGCAGGAAACACTTAAAGCAATTGAGCGAGAGAGTATCAAGCACTATGATGAACTTGAAAAGCAATATCGAGAAGATGAACAAGCTGTTCGTCAAATGCTTGAAAAAGAAAAGCAAGAGGCACTTGCACAGCTGAAGGCTGAGTATGAGCAAAAAATTGCCGAATTTGAAAACGGCTCTACAAGCACCAATGATATGGATAAAGAAATATTTTTGATGTGTGTATCGGTTGCCCACAGAATGCTCAAGAAAGTTAAGTTTTATTATGAAAAACATTCAAGTGGTAAAGATTCTGGCTGGTATGCTAAAATGACAAGTCAGTTAAAAAACATATTTCATGATGTAGATTATCCAATATAGGAGGTAAAAAAAGATGAAACTTCATGAACTTACTAAGACATTTTTAGATTTGTTTAATCAGTTTGATTTAATCAACGAATGGGAACCCGACACCAACGCAGACGGAATTCCTATTGATGATGACGGCAATATCATTGCAAATGTTGATGCATATCGTAATGAAATGCTGACAGCTTGGTTTGATACACTTGAAGGTATCGAAGGTGAGTTTGACGAAAAAGTCGAAAGTGTAGCAGTCTATATAAAACAGCTTGCTGCCGAGGCGAAAGCACTTAAAGCGGAAAAGGCTGCTATAGCAAAAAGGCAGTTGCAGAAAGAAAAATCAGTTGAAAATCTTAAAGCATATCTTCTTAATTCAATGGAGGCTCTTGGTCGTAAAAAGATTGATATGCCGAAAGCTATGATTAGTGTGAAATCTAACGCTCCAAGTCTTGTTGTTGATGATGAAATAGGTTTTATCAAGTGGGCACAAGAAAATAATGATGAACTGCTAAAATATAGTATGCCTGAAATTCGCAAGAATGATGTTAAGGCATTATGTAAAAGTGGTGAAGCTGTACCATTCGTACACATGGAAAAGAAAGTATCTTTGACTATTAAGTGAGGTGATATGATGATTGACTTTAATGATGTTAAAAGGGCAAAATCAAAGGCAAGAATAGCTATTACTGGTCCGTCTGGCAGTGGAAAAACTTTGTCAAGTCTTTACCTTGCTTACGGTATTACAGGTAACTGGTCAAAGGTTGCTCTAATAGACACTGAACACGAACGAGGTCGCTTTTATGCGGATAGAACAGATTTAAAGACTGGTACATTCAAATATGCTGCAATGACTCCACCTTATTCGCCTAACAAATATATTGATTATGTTGAATCTGCTGCTAAAATTGTAGGTCCTGACGGAGTAGTAATTGTCGATAGTTTTTCTCATTGTTGGGATAACGAAGGTGGTGTGCTTGATATAAAGTCACATATTGCTCAGCAGCGTGGTAAGAATGATTATACTGCGTGGGATGAGGCAGGAAAGATACAGAATAATCTTGTGAATACAGTTCTTTCGGTTGATTGCCATACAATTATAACAATGCGTGCAAAGATGGCATACGCTATGGAAATTAATGACCGAGGAAAAACCGTACCTGTTAAAGTCGGACTTGCTCCAGTCCAACGCGAAAGTACGGAATATGAATTTGATATGTGTTTTCAACTTGACCGCTCACATTGTGCATCGCTCTCAAAAGATACAACATTTCTCGATGACTGGTCGGGCATTATTACTCCTGAACTTGGAAAACAGTTGGGCGAATGGCTGTCTAAAGGTGCAGATTTGCCAAGATGTGCTGACTGCAAAAAGGTTATAGTGGCAAGTGGTAAGCTGACAGCTGAACAGATTATTGAAAAATCGACAGGCAGATATGGCACAGCTCTCTGTATGACTTGTACTCAAATCAGATACAGAAAAGAACAGGAAGTGAAAGCAAATGCAACTCCGACCGTATCAGAATGACCTTGTTGAACAGGTCAGACAGGCTTGGCGAGAGGGCTATAAAGCCCCTTGCATAGTCCTCGGGTGCGGTGGTGGCAAATCCTGCATAGTTGCAGAAATTGCAAGACGAACAACTTGGAACGGTAAACGGGTGCTGTTCCTTGTTCACAGGAGAGAGCTTGTTGACCAAATATTCAGAACCTTTGTCCGCTGGGGTGTGCTTATGGATTTATGTCAGATTGGTATGGTACAAACCTTCACACGAAGATTAAAGAAATTACCTAAGCCTGCGTTAATCATTACGGACGAAAATCATCACGGCCTTGCACAAAGCTACAAACGCATTTATGAATATTTTTCAGATGTGCCGAGGGTCGGAGTAACCGCCACACCTATCCGTCTAAACGGTGACGGCTTGGGTGATGTCAACGATAAGCTGATTGTAGGAGTAAGTACCAAGTGGCTCATTGAGCATAACTGCCTTGCCCCATATGATTACTATGCTCCGAGTGTTGCCGACCTTACAGGTTTACATACAAGAATGGGCGAATATGTCGCCTCCGAGATAGAAAAAGCAATGACTAAAAATACAGTTTTCGGAGATGTAATCGAGTATTACAGACAGCTTGCAGACGGCAAAAAAGCGGTGTGCTATTGTTCAACTGTCAAACACAGTATGGCAACCGCACAGGCATTTTGCGAAGCGGGTATATCCGCAAGGCATATTGACGGAGCAACTCCAAAGGCGCAGAGAGAACAGATTATAAACGAGTTTCGCAGCGGCAAAATTACAATCCTCTGCAATGTGGACTTGATTTCAGAGGGCTTTGATGTACCAGACTGCGAATGTGCAATCTTATTGCGTCCTACCCATAGTTTAACGCTATATATACAACAATCTATGCGTTGTATGCGTTATAAGCCTGGTAAAAGAGCTATAATCATTGACCATGTAGGCAACTATGCAAGACATGGTATGCCTGATGATGACCGTGAATGGACGCTTGAAAAGCATAAAAAGCAGAGTATGAAGAAAATTGAAAAGGAACAGAGTGAAAAGGTCAGACAATGTCCGGAATGCTTTTTTACTTTCTCTGCACCGCCACCGGGGCAAAAATCAGTGTGTCCTCATTGTGGATATGTTTTTCCGGTGATTGAAAGAACAGTCGAAGTAGATAAAACTGCAGAACTTATTAAAGTTGAAGGATTCAAGCTTGATTTTTCAACGCCTGATGATTGCCATAGCTATGAGGATTTACTTTCTTATGCTAAAACTCATGGCTATAAAACAGGTTGGGCTTATTATCAAGCAAAAAGGAGAGGAATGATAGCTTGACAGAAGAACACATAATTCAGAATCAAATCCGCTTGGCAGTAGCTCCTTACTGCGATATTTTCAGAATCAATGTAGGACAAGGTTTTACAAAAGATGGTAGATATTTCAGTACAGGGGTTCCACCAGGATTTTCTGACTTATTCGGTGTCAGAAAATCAGACGGCAAAGCGGTTTTTATTGAGGTTAAGACACCAAAAGGTAAGCCAACTGAGAAACAAGTAAGATTTATACAGATGATGAAACTTAACGGTGCTATTGCAGGAATATGTAGAAGTGCCGATGAAGCAATTAAATTAATATTGGAGGAATTATAAATGGGATTCAGAGCAAATCAGAGTGAGGCAATACAGCAGAGTACAATTAAACCAGAGGGCGATTACGAGTGCTTAATAATTGATATTGACGAATACACAACAAAAAATGGTTCAACAGGTCTTCATATAAAGATGGTAATAAGAAATGATGTTGACCAAACCTACAAAAATGGATATATATTTCATACCTTGTGGAAACGCAAAGAGCCAACAGAAGCAGATAATCAGGTTAAAGGTTATAGCTTTGGTCAAGTTATGGCACTGGGAAAAGCAGCGGGACTTCCTGATGGTAAAGATTATGATAGCCTTGAGCAATTCTGTGATGAGCTTATCAAAAAGCCTATGCGTGTAACTCTCAAACATGAAGAGTACAACGGTAAGACTCAAGAAAGAGTTAGCTGGTTTAATTCTACAAAATTTCCTGATGTGAAGCACATTTTTAAACAGTCAGGAAGTTCAACAACAGCTTATGCACAGACACAGCAATCTTATGCCACACCTGCTCAAACAGTAAATCAGCATTTTGCTGAAACTACTATTGATGATGATTTGCCGTTTTAAAGTGACTGTAAGGACTGCACTAAGGAGGTAGTAAAAAATGGGATTTAAGAATGATACATATAGTGCAGTTCCGCACGAACTCAAAGCATTCAAAAATTGGGTGTGTTGGCAAGCTTATCCTGACGAAAAGTCGCATAGTGGAATTTCAAAAAAACCAGTAAATCCGAAAACAGGTGGTCTTGCTATGTCGAATAATCCTGACACCTGGTCGGATTTTGATACTGCTGTCAGAGAATCAACCAAATATTCGGGCATAGGTTTTATGTTTTCAAACTCTCCATTTTTTGGAGTTGACCTTGATGATATGCCGAAGGATATTGAGGATTATAAAAATGGTGGAACAGATAACATTATCAGTGAATTTGTAAACACTCTTCAAAGCTATGCTGAATTTTCTCAAAGCGGAACAGGCATTCATATTATATGCAAGGGTTCATTGCCAGATGGCAGAAGAAAAGCAAAGAATGATTCAGGCGGTTTTGAAATGTATGAAAGCGGAAGGTTCTTTGTTGTTACTGGCAATTACTGCTCAGAATATGCGGATATAAATGATTGCACTGAGAGCGTTAAGCCTCTACATTCAAAGTACCTTGGCAAAGCAATGGAGCCACAGCCAAAGAAGCATAGAATTGAAGTTAATCTTAATACGGTTGATGATATAGTCAAAGCCGCCTGTAATGCAAAAAACGGCAATCTTTTTCGTACGTTATATAGCGGCGACTATTCTGCCTATGCTTCTCATAGCGAGGCTGATATGGCTTTTTGCAATATGCTTGCGTTTTGGTGTGTCTGCGATGTCGATAAAATGGATTCTATTTTCCGTCAATCTGGATTAATGCGTGAGAAATGGGATAGAAAACAGTCAGGCACTACATATGGAGTAATCACTCTACAAAAGGCTATTTCAAATTGCAGTCAGACTTACAACCCTAAACAACACAAAGATTATTCGATTTCGATTGGTGACGGAAAGGTTATACAGACCGTTGACGAAGAAAAAATGCGTGCGTATTCCTTTGATGATATGGGCAACGCAGAGCGATTTGTTGACCTATTTGGTGAGAATGTTCGCTATTGCTATACAGAGAAAAAATGGTATTACTACAACTCGATGAAGTGGTGTATTGATAATATTGGCGTAGTGCTGAGAATGGCAGACAAAAGCGTTGAATCTATGAAAGCAGAAGCAAAGCTGTATATACAGGCTGATGAAGAAAGCGGTGGAGATATGTCCAAGGCTTTTGAAAAGCATATGAAAGCAAGCCGTTCTAATAAATCTAAAAAAGCAATGCTTAATGAAGTGGAGCACCATGTACCAGTGCTTCCAGCACAAATGGATAAGTATCGCATGGCTCTGAATACACCAAGTGGAATTATCAATCTCAAGACTGGAGAAGTGAGGACCCACAATTCAGAGTATTATTTTACAAAGATTACTTCGGTCGATTGCGCCGAAGCTGCCGACTGCCCTCGTTGGCTTGCGTTCCTTGACGATATTTTTGCAGGCGACAAGGACTTAATCAGATACATTCAAAAGGCGGTAGGCTACAGTCTGACAGGCTCAACGGCGGAACAATGTGCATTTTTTCTTTACGGTACAGGTCGAAACGGCAAGAGTACATTCATTGATGTAATAAGAGATGTTTTTGGCGATTATGCAGCGAATATTCAGCCCGAAACCATTATGGTGAAAAGCTCGCAGAACAGTGCTATAAACAGCGACATTGCACGATTAAAGGGTGCAAGGCTTGTAACATCGGTCGAGCCAAATGAGGGTGTGAGAATCAACGAAGGACTCCTAAAGCAACTGACAGGCGATGATACTGTAACAGCTCGAAAGCTGTACAGTGAAGAATTTGAGTTTAAACCTGAGTTCAAATTGTGGATGGCTACAAACCATAAACCGATTATCAGAGGTACGGACACAGGAATATGGCGAAGAATACATTTGATTCCGTTTAATGTACAGATTCCAGAGAATAAAGTAGATAAAAATCTTACTCACAAACTCAAAGCAGAAATGACTGCGATATTTAAATGGTGTATTGATGGTTGTTTACTTTGGCAAAAGGAGGGCTTGAATATGCCCTCTGCTGTCCTTGAGAGTGTGAGGGAGTATAGAAGAGAAATGGATGTAATTTCAGCGTTTATTGAAGATAGATGTGTGCTTGAGGGTTCAGTGCAGGCAAGTACCTTATATGCCGCATATACAAGCTGGGCAGAGAGTAACAACGAATATTGTATGTCAAATACTAAATTCAGTACTGAAATTGCAAAACGATTTGATAAGGTAAGAGGAAGAAATTGTAATTATTACAATGGACTTTCCCTTCCTTCTGAATATTAGTGTGGAGACTTGTGGAGGGTTTGAGGGTTTTTCTAACCTTTCGCATAAGAAAAATAAAAAATATATAATATATATAGGTTCTTTAAAAACGCTCCAAACCCTCCACAACCTTCCACAGGAGGTATTATGGAAAAATATGATTTTAAAAATTTGCAGTTTTTTGAACAGCTTGAAGATAAAGCGATTGATGGTCAGCTTGATTATTCGGATTTCCCTTCTGCTGAGTATAAATATTTTTCAAAGCTTGCGAAACTCGGATACAATAACAGGCATAAAGGCTGGAATATAAAAATCTGCCTTGAATTACAGGAAAAATTCAAAACAGAGTACAACCGAGAAAAACAGCAGGCGGATGAATATTTAAATTTATCTAAGAGAATTCAAAAAAACATTATGAAATCTTCTGAACTTGTCAATCAGATGTATATGCAGGCTAAAGATAAAGATGAAATGCTATTGCTTGCATTGCAAACAATAGAATGCTTAACCAACGAAGGCGGCTTTGTTAAGAGAATAAGCCAAAAAATAAACTTAGTAGAATCTCATATAGATAATGTAGGTACAATAACTATTAATTAATCGTTAATCGGGGGGAAATTAAATGTCAAAGAAAAACTATAAGAAGACTGCGTTAGAGCGTCAACAGCATGATACGGCAGTTAAAGTAAGAAAAATGACCGATGAGCAGTTATGCAACTTTCTTGATGAGATTGCAAACACAAATAAGCGTGAGGCGGTAAATGAATTTATTGTTAATATTGATGTTTCAAAAATCGTTGGCAAAATGACAGTTAATAAAATTCGCAGATTCTTTGAAAGTCAGGAGGAATAGCATTGAACGACAACGATAATGTAAATCACCCTACGCATTACGAAACAGGCAAGTTTGAGTGCATAGAGGTAATGCTGGAAACGCAGGGCATAGAGGCAGTGCAGGATTTCTGCATCTGTAATGCTTTCAAATACCTTTACAGGCATAAGAACAAGAACGGTGATGAAGATATTGAAAAAGCAGTTTGGTACTTGAATAAGTATTTGGAATTAAAGGAGGAATAGGAGTGACGGCGAAGGAATATCTGAATCAGGCAAGGGTACTTGATATGCTTATAAACACAAAGCAATCTGAGTTGTATAAATTAAGACTTATGGCTACATCTGTATCAAGCCCTTCGATAACGGAAAAGGTACAATCGAGTGGTGATAATACGGCTATGCGAATCATAGATAAAATAGTAGATTTACAGAATGAAATAAATCTTGAAATTGATAAGCTTGTAGATTTAAAATCTCAGATAAGAAATGAGATAAAGCAGATAAATAATCCAGTAGAGAGAATACTTTTAACAGAAAGGTACATAAACAATAAAAGCTGGATGGAAATAGCGAATATGATGCACTACACTGAACGACAAGTTCATAATATTCACGGCAAAAGCTTAAAGCATTTCAGTAAATTTCATTGAATTTCAGTATGTAAATAAAATATAATATAAACTGTGAGATGAGGGCGGAAGAGAGTGCACAATTTTAATGTTCAAGCACTCCACCGCCAACAACTTGCGTACTTCTTTCTATATGTTGTTCATACAAATACACGCTCAGTAACAATGAGCCGCCCGTCAGAGCGTTATCTGACCCACTTGACTATTACATAGCAATATTAGTGTGAGCCTTAATGTTGTGAGCTTGATATTGCTTTTGCAGTGACGCACTTGTTGATTGTGCCGAATATAAAATATTATAAATCAACCGCCCACCAGGGCGTTACCTGGTCCAAGTGCGAGTTTGCATTTTATACCTCCTGAGTTTACATAAGAGCCGTCCAATAGGGCGGCTTTTGTGTTGTTATTTTATTTTAAGAGTGGTGGTGACCATGAATGATGAAAATTTGATACCGGTAAGCAAACGAACCAAGAGCGAAGCAAGAAAAATCAGTTCAAAAGGCGGCAAAAAATCAGGCGAAAGCCGTCGTCGAAAAAAGACAATGAAGCAAGTTATGGATATGCTTTTAGAAATGCCTGCGAACACTCCGGACGATTGGGAGTTGCTTGCTAATTTAGGTCTTAATCTTGATGAGATTGACGAAGATACAGTAAATAACATACTTGTTGTAAATGCAGCTTTATTAAAAAACGCAAAGCAAGGCGATGTCGCAAGTATTAAAGAACTAAGAAGTATAATTCGTGACGATGATTTGTTGAAACATAAGATTAAAACCGAAACAGCTCGCTTAGAGTTTGAGAGAAAGAAATCCGAACCAGAGATAGCACCCGAAAAAGAATATTCAGGCATTCCAGCAAGGTTGATTGCACCGACTTTTTCACCAGTGCTTTTTGACATAGAAGAGCATAAATATTCCGAATATGTCTTTCCTGGCGGTCGTGGTTCAACAAAATCTTCTTTCTGTGGTCTGAATGTTGTTGACCTCATTATGAAGAACGAGGATATGCACGCTTGCGTTTTAAGGCAAGTTGCAGATACACTCAGAAGTTCGGTATATCAGCAGATATTGTGGGCTATATCTGCTCTCGGACTTGATAGCGAATTTAATTGTACAGTGTCACCACTGGAAATTACACGAATTAAAACAGGTCAAAAGATATACTTCCGAGGTGCTGATGACCCTAATAAAATTAAGTCGATAAAAACCGCATTTGGCTATATCGGCATAGTGTGGTTTGAGGAGCTTGACCAGTTTGCTGGCGAAGAAGCCGTCCGTAAAATTGAGCAATCGGTTATCCGTGGTGGTGACACAGCATATAAATTCAAGTCTTTCAATCCTCCGAAATCAGCTCGAAACTGGGCGAATAAGTATATTAAGATTCCTCGTGAGGATAGGCTTGTCGTTGAAAGCACTTATCTTACGGTACCGCCTAAATGGCTTGGAAAGCCGTTTTTAGACGATGCAGAGTTTCTGAAAGAAACTAATCCTATTGCATACGACAACGAGTATATGGGCGTTGCTAACGGCACTGGTGGCAATATTTTTGATAATGTAGAGATAAGAACTGTCACCGATGAAGAAATCGAACATTTCGACTATATCTTCAATGGCGTTGACTGGGGCTGGTACCCTGATTTATACGCTTTTGTGCGTGTGCAGTATGCTCCTGCACAGCATACGTTGTTTATATGGCAGGAATACACTTGTAATAAAACAAAGAATATCGATACAGCAAAGAAACTTATTGAATTAGGCATAACCGCTAATGATTTGATTACTTGTGATAGCTCTGAAAATAAATCGGTAGAAGATTATAGAGCATATGGTTTGCTTGCAAGAGGCGCTGAAAAGGGGCCTAACAGTAGAGATTATTCATATAAGTGGCTGCAATCCTTAAAAAAGATTGTTATTGACAATGAGAGGTGTCCTGTCGCTGCACAAGAGTTTCTTGACGCTGAATACGACAGGGATAAAGAAGGTAATGTAATAAGCGGTTATCCTGACGGCAACGACCATATGATTGACGCGGTAAGATATGCAACAGAGAGAATTTGGAGAAGGCGAGGTCAGTAAGCTATGAGCATTATTTCAAAAATAAAGGAGTGGATAAAGAAGATGTTATCAAAATCAGATGTAAGTAGTGTCTATGGCGTTGAGCTTGCAATAACAGACGATATGCTTAATGCAATCGAGGATTGGGAGAGAATGTATGCTGGCAAAGCGTTTTGGATAAATCACGAAAAAGGAATTTATTCATTACGACTTGAACAGGCCGTCGTAAGAGAGCTTTCAAACATTTCTACAAACGAAATGACCGTTAAAATATCAAATAAAAAGCTTGATGGCATTTTTAGAAGCTCTGTAAAGAATCTGAATCTTAATCTTCAAAGAGGGCTTGCATCCGGCGCAATGATAATAAAACCGCTCGGCGAAGATAAAGTTCAGTTTGTTCCTCAATCGCAGTTTATTCCTGTTGAATACGATGTGAATGGTAGGTTAACCAAGGTTATTTTTCCGGAAGTTAAATATCTTGGAAATAACGATTATCGTATACGCTTAGAATATCACTCCTTAGATTATGAGAAAGGCTTGACAATTACAAACCGAGCTTTCCGTTCTTTTGACGGCGTATCGTTAGGCAGAGAAATTCCTCTATCTGATGTTGCGGAATGGGCAAAGCTCTTGTCCTATGTAAGCTATCCTCTTATGCTTCGCCCAGCTTTTGGGTATTATGTCAATCCTATTGCAAATACTATTGACGGTTCGTACTCAGGTGTATCAATATTGGATAGTGTAAAAAATCTTATACGATTGACAGACACTCAATTCGGTAGACTTGACTGGGAATTTGAAAGTGGAGAAAGAGCTGTTGATGTTGATGAACAAGCTCTGAAACCGTCCGATAATCTTCTAACAGGTCAAAAAAGCTTAGAAATGCCTAAATTAAAAGAACGGCTTTATAGGGGCTTGAGTATATCAGGCGGAAGTAAAGGTGATTTCTACCACGAGTTTTCTCCACAGCTCAGACAAGTTGATTTTATTGCAGGTCTCGAGGAATACAAGCGAGAAATCGAGTTCGCAGTTGGTTTGGCTTATGGTGATATATCAAACCCTCAGACGATAGATAAGACAGCTACCGAAATAAAGTCATCAAAGCAAAGAAAATTTGATACTGTCACAGCGATACAAAATAATCTTAAGTTATGCCTTGAGGATTTATGCTACGCTCTTGCATTTTATAACAAGCTTACACAAAGCGGATATGAAATCTCAATAAACTTTGAAGACAGCATACTTGCTGATGATGAAGTCAAAAGAGCAAGCGATAGACAAGATGTAGCTATGGGAGTAATGCCGCTGTGGGAATACCGTATGAAATGGTACGGAGAGGACGAAAAAACCGCTAAGGCTATGACTTCTAATAGTACAGCAGAGGTTATTGACTGATGTATACAGCCGAAGAAATAGAAGCTTTTTCAATGATATTTGATAATGCAATGAGAAGCCTTGAGATTGAAGTAATGGAAGATGTAATTCGTCGCATAAAAATAAACGGTGGAATTACCCGTTCTGCAGATTGGCAGTTATATAGGCTTTATGAACTCGGAGAAAGCAAGAGAGCATTAAAAAAAATCATAAAGGACGCTTTCGGTTTTGATAGCAAAGAAATAAATCATTTGTATAAGGATATTATCCGAAAAGGCTATGCGAGAGATGAAACACTTTACAAAACAAAGGGCAAGCCGTTTATTCCATTTGAAAAAAATGAAGCCTTACAGCAGTACATATCAGCTATTGCAGAGCAGACAGCCGAAACTATGAAGAATATATCTCAATCGCTCGGCTTTGCTGTAAAATCAGGCGATAAGAGGGTATTTAAACCTATTGCAAAATATTATCAAACTACGCTCGACAATGCAATTAACGGCATTGCTACGGGCGTTTTTGATTATAATACGGTTCTTAAACAGACAGTGTCAGAAATGACTAATAGCGGTCTAAGAACTGTTGATTATGAAACAGGCTGGAGTAATCGTACAGATGTCGCAGCACGCAGGGCAGTTATGACAGGGCTTACACAAGTTACCGCAAAAGTTAACGAAAACAATGCCGAAAAGCTTGGAACGGATATGTTTGAAGTTTCGTGGCATAGCGGTGCCAGACCTTCACACCAGGTTTGGCAAGGTCGTTGGTATAAAAGCAGTGAACTTGAAAGCGTATGTGGTTTAGGCTCTGTTACAGGCTTGTGTGGTGCTAATTGCTATCATAGCTATTATCCTGTT
>OGWY01001254.1_pt1 | contig 20407 bp, 19 predicted proteins | sample 1576121 | NCBI WGS metagenome assembly OGWY01 (sample SAMEA3541543, study PRJEB24748) | human gut metagenome | biome: human gut; feature: human-associated habitat; material: faeces | place: China | collected 2012 | reverse complement strand
GTAGGATTTAATTTAGATGCTTATAAATATGTGCTTCAGGATGCCAGATTTGGTAGATCGTATATAAACTCTATTATTTATGCGGCAGGAAGTGCACTTGTATCCGTTATCTGTACAGGAATGATTGCATATCCATTGTCGGTAGAGACTTTTTCACTGCGAAAAGTATTTACGGTTCTCTTGATGATCACGATGTATTTTGGTGGAGGAATGATTCCGACTTATATGGTTATCAGAAATTTACATCTGTTAAATAATCCGCTTGTCATGATTATTCCAGGTGCAGTATCTGCTTATAATGTAATCATTTACCGAACTTTCTTTCAAGGAATTCCAGGGGCACTGCGAGAAGCAGCCTACATAGATGGAGCTAGCCAATTTCGAATTTTTTGGAAAATCATATTACCATTATCAAAGCCTTTAATTGCAACAATGTCTTTATTTGCGATTGTGGGAAGTTGGAATAATTATTTTGATGCATTGATTTATTTAAATGATAATGTCAATCTTCAGCCTTTGGCTTTATATCTACGACAATTGGTAGTGACAATGGATATGAGTAGCCAGGGTATGAAGGATTTGGTTGCACATATGAGTGTCAATCCGCGTACGATTCGTGCAGCAACGATGTTAGTAGCAATGCTTCCAATTATGTGTATTTATCCATTTTTGCAGAAATATTTTGCAAGTGGAATTATGATTGGCTCAGTAAAAGGCTAATAGAGCACTAATATTGCATTATATGTATTTGAAATTCTGCACCAAGAGAGTGCTGAAAATAAAAAGAAAGAGGTATCAAAATGAAAGAAACAAAGAAAACAGCAAAGAGAACAAAGATGGCAGCAGTATCAATGGCACTTGCAGCTATGATGGCTGGACAGACAGTAGTAGTAATGGCAGGTGAGTCAGACTCGAATGTACTGTATACATTTCCGTTGACAGATGGAATCGAGATTGAAGCGTCTACAATGGATTTTAACAGAGATAAGACTCAGTACATTGATCAGGTTTATGAAGAACGCACCAATGTCAAAATTGACTGGAATATCAGCCCAGTGGCAGACTGGTCTACAACTTTGAATTTAAGATTAAATTCTGGGGCAGTTACGGTTACTACATCCAAATTAACCACGGTGGTGGGCTGGAAACGCTATACGCCCATTGCTCCAGCATTTGTGTCACCACCGGCCAACAAGTGCAGGCCGGGCAGGTCATCGGTTATGTCGGCCACACTGGGCGAGCCACAGGCAGCCATTTGCACTTAGAGGTACATGTAAACGGAAGCAGGACAGACGCAATGAGGTATTTCGGAATGTAAATTGTAAAGAAAAACATCTGCAAATGTAAACCGAAATTGAAAATATTTTTGTGTTAAATGTCGAACGATTTAGGTATGCACATTGTTACCGCGTCTGCATCACCGCCGTTCAGCAAGTGTAATACAGGCGGGCCATTGGCTACGTCGGCCACATAGGATGTGCCACGAGAAAACATTTGCATCCAGACGTGTGGATCAACGGTAGCCGTGTAGATGCAATGCAATACTTTTCATTATAATGTGACTCCAATAATGAGCGATTTGCTCTATAGATTTCTTATACAGAAAGCGCATACCCCCGTCCCATTACGGTTTTCAAATCATCCGGGCCTAAATCCAGTTTCTTCCGCAGCTTTGCGATATGCACATCGACCGTCCGCGTTTGAATCGGCACTGTGATGTTCCATGCAGATGCCAGCAGAAAGTTTCGAGAGCAGATGTGCCCGGAATGGTCGAGCAGCGTAATGAATAGTTGATATTCTGTGGTCGTCAGGTGAATGCGGCAGCCTTGCCTTTGAACGGAGAAATCGCTTTCATCGATGGACAGATTTTTATAGTACTTCATCTGGAACACCTATCATGTCATAGTCATCCATAAGGGCCTGACCAATCGCCCATGCGAGAAAGAATGCTGTGCATACCAGAAAAATCGGAATCCACATTGCGTTGTAGCTTTCTCCGTTGGCGTTATAGCCTTGGTTTTGCCAGAGCGCTGCAGCATGGAATAGAGGATAGAATCCCAGCCACTCGATACCATTTTTCATTCCGGAAAGGCTCAGCAGCGCGGGCAGGCAATAGGTAACTGCACTGATAAAGAGCGCAGTCAGCAAATTCCCCAATTTCTGTCCAAGCCATAAGGTGATCCGGCTCATGCAGAGGCAGGCCGCGAAACGACAGATTAACCAGAAAATCAGCAAATCCGACAGGGTTATAAACTTGGGTACGGCCTGCAAGTCGGAAATACTCATCGCGGGTCCCAGCAAAGAGGGAAGGCCATAGTCACGCAGAACTTGCCACAGGTGAGGCAGAACGGTTCCGAATGCGATAACCGCTGCCACGGCTGTACTTTGCCGCAGCTTTGCCTTTACAGTGTATTTGCGCCCCAATGGTGTGCAGGCCAGAATCTCATCCATGCCGCCTTTGCGTTCCATTGCAAACAGCCCGCTGAAGCACAGCGCACACAACAGCCCCGCCAGAAGTGTATCCTGCACATCGCCGGTGCCGGTAAATCCGAACAGCTTTTTATAGCCGGTTTCATAGACAAGCCATGCACCGGGATTTTCTTTCAGATAGTAATTGATGTTGGACTCCACTACACGCTGATAGACAGAATATTTCTGCTGCAGTGAGCTGTAGGCCAGCAGCGCATCACTGCTCAAGTCACCGCTGTTGACGCGCTTCTGTGTCTCCAGCATGGGAATAAACTCGTTGCGCTGATCTTTCAGCCAGTCGCGGCTTTCTTCGCTCCACGGGCCGGAAATGTGCTTCATATAATAAGCATAGTAAATTTCGTCCGCGTCTATGTAGCTCTCCGCCGTTACGCCCTGATAGAGGCCAAACGCCAGAAACGCTGCCAAGAATACTGCGGCCCCATTCATCAACAATAACTTCCTACCCTCTTCATGGGTAACAGAAGTCGCACGCGTTTTGCGGGAAAACGTAAGTGCAAAGCTGTGCTTGGCAGCCGGCAGCAGCTGTGCCTTGGCAAATACCGTACAGAATGCCGCAAATAGCGCACCACCCAAAACGACTGCCGTCAACCATTCGACCAGCGGCAGGCTGACAGGATTACCAAACCAGAAAAGATTCCGATAGTTTCCCAGCAGCTCATTGGTCTGCAGCAGGCTCACCATATTCGCATATTTTACAACGTTCCAATGACTTGTGGCAGGAATCGCGGTACGGATACCATACATTGCCAAAGGCAGGGCCAAGGCACCAACCCACCCGGCGGCAGCGCGTTTGGCGATAAGGGCAGCCAGCATAACCCACAGCCCCATCACAAACGCACCGGCCCACTTTGCGAGTAAAAACCGAAGTAGGTATTGCCCAACTGTAATCTGCATGGTGCAGCGCATCAATGCGGGAACACTTTGAATCGTGCGGCTCATGGGGCCAAGGCTGAACAATGCCGAACAGTATGCAAGATTGACCCCATACAGCACCATCAGAACGACCAATAAGCTGGCAGCAAATGCCGCCAGCTTTGCAATGGCCGTTTTCAGCCGCCCACCGGGAAGACTGCGAATTAAACTCAACAAGCCGCTGTCGCGCTCTTGGCGTACAAGAATCAGCGCAAGCAGCAGCATAGCCGCCAACAGGATAAGATCCGTGAATGCATAGCTGATGGCCGTGTACAAGCCCTTTTGCGGGTAATACTCTATAGGCGTATCTGTCAGCCCGGCATAAACCTGCGCGGTCAGTTCTATGTTTTTTAAATCGTACCCGGTACGGTCATTTTGAAAAATTGAGATGCCGGACAGTTGGGCGGCTTTGGTTTGAACACCATCCAAGAAGTCGTTGTAAGCAGCCACGGTGTCATACTCGCTTTGCAGCTGGCTGAACAGGCGGTACTCTGTGTTCAAGTTATCCGTAAACAGAGTATAGGTCTTATCCGTGTACTCTTGTTCATAGGCATCGAACATGGCGGCATTGTCCTGCCGATACTGAGTGAGCCCATAGCCGCCGTAAGCCAGTTCCCGATAATACTGCCCGATTTTTACAAGGCTTTCTATCTCAGTGTATTTATTGTGAAGATAGGCTCCCTTTTCTTCCATGGTTTTATCGGAAAGCTCGGCGCCTACTGCGCGATAGGCTGATGCAGGAGGCTGCTTGGCTGTGGGGCGAGTACCCATCCACAGCAGTAGGAGATTGGAGGCCGCCAGTATAGCCAACAGAGCCGGGAACACTCTGCCGCCCCAAACTTTGCGGAGTTCAGCAAAAAACAGGCTCATTTACCGTCTCCCTCACCGAACACATTCAGGTAGACATCCTCAAGACCCTGGTCGGGTGCGTATTTTTCAATCAACTCCGGCACGGGCGCGGCGTCCACGATTTTGCCCGCGCGCAGTAGAATGACCTTGGTTGCCACCGTTTCCACGTCCGAAACAACGTGCGTTGCCACAAGGATGATTCGATCCTTTGCCATATCTGCCAGCAATTCACGCAGGCGAACACGCTCTTTCGGGTCAAGGCCCGCTGTTGGCTCATCCAAAATCAACAACTCCGGATCCCCAAGCAGGGCGGATGCCAACAGCAGGCGTTGCTTCATGCCGCCGGAATAAGCAGAAAGACGCTTGTCCAACTCGGCGGTCAAATTTACGGCGGCTGCTACGCGATCTACCTCGGCTGCAACAGCTTTTCGAGGAATTTCTTTCAGGGCAGCCATGTAGGCAAGGAACCGGCGGCCGGTGTAGCTATCATACAGTCCTTGCTGCTGCGGCATATAACCAAGAATGCGGCGGAAGGCGATACCCATTGCAGGCTTGCCGCACCAGAGGACCTCGCCAGAGTCAGGAGCAAGTGTGCCTGTGATAATGTGAATCAAAGTAGACTTTCCCGCCCCATTTGGCCCAAGCAATCCGTAAAGCCCCGGCGTTAGTGTAATTGATACCCCTGACAAGGCTTTTTTCACTTGTGGCTGTGCATTTTTCTTAAATGTAAACAGGGAAATTTGCGAAATATATGTCTTGTGAATTGAATCAAGTGTAAATGTACGGCTCATAATTACAATCCCAATTTACCCATGAAGTTTTAACAATAGGTAGAATTATTCGAATGCGTCTTTAACCATTAAGTAACCGTTTTGATTTGAATTTATATAATCCTGCTTTGTAATGAAGGCGTATATGTTAGCAACATAATCGAAGTTTGAAACTGTACCGTCTTCAGAGACAGAGGTAGGAGTATACGTTTTATAATCTGTGGCAACATAACAAGTGTCACCAATGGTTGTCAACACATATACCGGACGATTATTGTATGGGGTTTGCAATGTAAATTCTGTACAATTACGTGTGTCAAAATCCAGAATATAAGAACACATATCATACGAGCCATCGGTCGGTATATCTGCTGCCAGCGTTTGTGCTTCGGTAATCATTAAATTCCCATCAAATAGATACCGCATACTTGGGGCGCCGAAGCCTTCTTTTACTGTAAAAGAAGCACTTGCTTGCTCTTTATCAGATAAACGGATTCTTTGGACAGAGTTCGCCTGCTCGTCGAGGACAAAGAGGTATCCGTCTTGAATCATCGAATTCCCGCTCGAGCTACTGTCAACAAAAAACGGATCGGACATTGTTTTGCTTTGCGGATCATACATGCAATAACTGATTCCGTCGGAAGAAAGATGATTAAAGCACAGTTCATTGTTTACACCATCGCACAAAGAATAGTGGTCGCTATCGGATCCCAAGTCCATCACTTTTTCAGAAGTTCCATTCTCGAAGCTCACATACCACAGCTGATATGTGACGTTCCCGCTATCATCAATCTCGTAAAGATCAAAATAGAGATCATTTCCAGAGGTACAAAAGCCGCCTTGCATATATTGATTGGATGCGAGTTCAAATACGGTTCGACGATTGGAACCATCCATATTCATCAGCATCCCATGCGGGTTACTGGAGTCGGTGGTTTCAGTAAAGACGACCAAAAGCTGATCGCCAACACGCAAAAGCATGGGCGGAAACATCGCTGAAGGTGTAGCTATGTAACTGGGGCAGCTTTCATCTGCATGTGTACAATTGGGGTTCGCACATAGAAAAATGCGTTCCTTTGTATTGGCATCAGTATAAAATATGTTTGCAGAGTCCGGAAACACTGTTTGCAGTTCATAGATTCCGGAGTCAGTGGTAACATATAAACCGTCTCCTGCGGATGTGAAAACATTGTTGGAAGCAGGAACTTCTGTAGAGTCAGTAGCGGGGTCCACTGTGGCAGTGGCGGCTGACGAGGATGCGATTTCAGTGTTGGCCGCGTTGCATCCACTAAGGCAGGCGATGGCCAAACCTAAAGACAACAACTTATAAGTAAATTTCATGTTTCCTTAAAACCTTTCTTTACAAAAGTTGAAAAATGCAAATAAACCAACGCAAGTGCAACACTGTGCTTTGAGACGATGTCTTTGACAGGTCATTAGTGTTTCACTTGCGCTGGTCTAATAGCAATCAAATCCCGTATGAACTTACTTTTGAATGTCTATCATAGGGGAATCTGAAATTGCGCCGGAAGGTTAGTGGACGCGCACCCAAACAGAAATGCCGCTGCCACCGAAATAGACGGTACTCCAGTCGCCAACAGGCTCACGGGCGGTTAAAAGCTCCCGAGAAGTGTACAAACGAATTACGGATTCGCTATTGTCAGCCAGGCGCGAATCAGCAGAGCCCGTAGAAAGAGGCCAAATAATTGCACGGCCACCATTATCAGAACGATTTACGGCATAATTGACATTTGCGGTAACCATCATGTAGTAACCGGTGTAGCCCTTGCGAGTTCCGATGATGAAATTCTGATCTCTTCCCATCGTGTCGGTTTTCATCAGGTTCAATGCACGCCCCTGGTAAGCGGACCCTGTCGAACCGTTGATGTTCAGCAGATAGCCAAATTGTGCGTTGGGACGATAGCTGGCTGCAAAGGTGGGGAGTGCCATAGCTACCATCATTGCGAGAGCAAGCAGGAACATGGGAATGCGTTTCTTCATCGTTGACATTTGATAAGCCTCCAATCTAATGGATTTAATAGGGTTGATATTCGGACAATTACAAGCGCCTGTGCACCGACGCTTACATACATATAGAACTTTTCAATCTAGGTAACGGGAGCGCCTATTTATCTTGACTTCAAGATACCACAAGAAAATCTTCATTTCCACAAAATTGACACAAAATCCGAGTTACTTGTCATAAAACACGAGTAAAACAAACTGCCCCGGCTGCTAAGCCGGGGCAGGAAAAATCAAAAGGCCCACAAAATGGGAATTCTAAATTATTGCGATAAGTGGCTAACAATCTTGCTGAGCAAGCCAAGCCTTTGTTCAGCGGTTGTGTGCCTTGCCGAAAAAACTTGCGTAAGCTCCGAAATCAGTTCTTTTTACTCTGGCCGCAAGGCACGAATAGAAATCATATTTGAACGATCCCCATAAACCAGTGTGTCAAGCGATACATCGAACAATTCGGCCATTTCAATAAGGCAGTCGACAGACGGAAGCTTGGCATTCGTTTCATAGGCACTGATAGTGGAAGTCTTCTTGCCCAACTTTTTGCCTAATACTTGTTGTGTCCAGCCTTTTTCTTCTCGCAGTTTACGAATGTGATCTCCAATATAGTTGTGACGCTCGGTATCTTTCATGTCTTTGTCCAGCTTGCTTTATCAATGAATTTTCTTCTTAGGGTAATTCAATTTTAAATGATTTGGCTTGCCAAACGGTGTAAAAGCAATATAATATTACACTATAAGTGTTATTTTAAGAAAATACTTGACTTTCGGGAGAATTAAACGTATGTTGAATGGCAAAGAGGGACGTCTACTACGGCGAAACAACGATAAGGATACACGCATGAAGATTAATATTTTACTTTGCGATGACGACAAGGATTTTTTGCAGAGAATATCAGACGCGGTTGCTGGCCAGCCGGTACCGCCCGGAGCGTCCATTTGCATAACAAAAAGCTCGAATCCCGCCGAGATAACGGACCGGCAATTATCACAGTATCACATCATGTTCTTGGACATCGACATGGATGAACGCAGCGGCATGGACATTGCACGCCGTGTGCGGGAATTACATCTGGATACGGTAATTGTTTTTGTGACAAATTACCCGGAATTTTCGATGGAAGGGTATGAAGTCAGGGCGTTCCGATATCTTCTCAAGCAGGAACTGGAGCAAAAGCTGCCCAACTATTTCCGGGATGCATTGGCAGAATTGCCGCGTGATGATAAAGTTCTGCGCTTTTCAGCTAGCGCAGAGTCATTTAACATTCCCTACAAAGATATTCTCTACTTGGAAAGTAATCAAAGAGTTATATATTTGTACACAGTAAAGCCTATGCAGGCACCAGACCGCTTTTATGGAAAAATGGAAGACTTAGCGGCGGAATTGGAAGGAGACGGATTCCTCAGAATTCAGAAAAGCTATCTGGTCAATATGGCATACATCAAAAAATTCAATTATGACAGAGTTGTTCTCTTCGATGGAAAAGAGTTATCGGTAAGTCAGAAGCGGTACTCACAAATGAAAGTCCAGTATCTGAGTTGGAAGAACAAAAACTGGGGGAATGCACATTGAGCGATTATTTCTTGACCTACTTGTGGACTTGGATGGAGTGCTTTTCGGCAATTTTGCTATTTGATGCATTTTCAGCAAGAAAGATGGAACGTTTTCGTCATTGGATTATTGTGACGAGCCTTGCTTTTTTGGAGGCAACGTTTCTGAACATTGCCTCAAATGTATTGCCTGCTTATTCGAAAATCTTAATTGCGCTTGTCCTATATTATTTTGTGCATAGAATTTTGTACATCAGTAATAGATTTTTTGGGTTATATATTTCAATTATTATTTATGCAACGATGTGTTGTATAGATAATTTATGGCATACTCTTGCTCTTTTGTTATCTGAAACGCTGAATGGTGTTTTTCTTGGGAATGCATTATGCCAAAGTATGCTTGTACACGGTGTAATAATAGCAGTATGCTTTTTACAGGCAAAGGCGCGAAATGGGAAATTAAGTCAAGCAACCAATTTCAGATGGTACACCATTCCTGCAGTGCTTTCCCTTGCGAGTGTTTTGCTTATTTTCTTTTTTGGAAGTTGCTTTCAGCAGGGTCAAATATCAATTCAGCCGCTATGTGTCTGTGCCACATTTATTACTGTAATGCAGATAGCAGCGTTACTTTTAATCAGCTGGATGGAACAAAACGCCAACTTCCGTGAAGAAGCAATCAGCCTACAAGCCAAATCAAAAGCACAGCAAGAGAGCATCGAAGCATTGAGTGCCGCATATGCTCAGCAACGTAAACTGACACATGATTTTCGCGCTCATCTGAGTACGTTAGACGGAATGCTGATGCAACAAAATATAGATATCAATAAAATACAAACCTATATCCATAGCCTGCAATCGAAACAAAACGAACGCATCCTGCTCGTCAATACCCACCATGCAGCACTGGATGCACTTCTGAATCAAAAGGCACTTGTTGCAAAAAATCGTAAAATTGATATACAGTTCAGTGTGAACGATTTATCTCCCATAAAGATTGACATGGTGGATTTGACGGTTGTAATCAGCAACACACTGGATAACGCGATTGAAGCGTGCGAAAAACTGCCGGAAACGGACCGGCAAATTTATGTGCAGGCACTTCTTGAAGAAGATGAACTGTTTTATGCTATCCGTAATAAATCTTTGCCGGTAAATATGATTGCAAATCAGCTGCCGGCATCAACCAAGGAAAATCCATCTTTTCATGGGTATGGTTTGCAAAATGTTCATACCACATTGGAAAAGTACCACACGCTTTACGCCATGGATTATGAAAACGGCTGGTTTGAATTTGCAACAGAGCTGCCGAATACTCTGATTTCATGACAAAAAACTACTGTTTCACTACAAAAATGATGAAAAAGCTGAAAACTCTGTTTTAATAAAGATAGATCTAATTTACAGAGGTTCTGCATATGGAAGCAATCGTCGAAAGAATTGTGGAGAAGTGTATACAAAGCGAACTCATTGAAGAAAGTCAACGCGATTGGATGGCATACTCGCTACAACGAAAATTCATGAACTTTGGCGGTTTCTTTATTCTCGTTTGCTTTGGAGCACTTGTTGCACCGTTACCGCAAGTGATTCTTTTGAATTTTGGGTTGGCATTTTTACGGGAAAAGACAAATGGGCTTCATATGCCAACAGTATTTTCCTGCTTCCTCACCTCTTTATTTTGTGAATATGCCTGCTTATATCTGATTGACCGACTGCAATCTTCTACGATAGCAGCTACAATTATGCTGCTTATTGTCTCTGTTACGCTAATTTTAACACTTGCTCCTTGTAATAATTCGGCGATTCATTGTAGCAACGAGGAGTTGCAGGACATGAAAATAGCGGTACGCAAAAGACTTGTATTATATTGCTTGATTATTCCGGCTCTTTTATTGCTGAAACCTTTGTACAGCATTGTTTGGATTGTAGCTGCAGCTGCGGATGCATTTCTGCTGGTTTTGGCTAAAATTGGGGTTGGAATCAAATAAAACCGAATGAAAACCGCCAAATCAAAACTGGAAAGAAGGCCTTTACCATGAAAACAACCGAAAGCTTTGTTCACAAGAATTTACGTGCAGTTGCCCAAGCATCAGTTCGTAAAGAAGCAAGCGAGCCTTGCAGTTTATTTTGGTCCTATCAGCCCCACCGGCCCGAAAAGCCTCTGACAAATTCTCAGGAGAAAAAATAAATCTCACGCTGCAGCTCTAAGCCCGTCGCATCTCAAAATGCGGCGGGCTTTTTTGTGCGCTCGGTTGGGCAACAACTGGCGAAAGGATGCTACGCGCTTAGCAGTAGGAAGCGCTAGCCGAAGGCAAGGGCATCCATCGTGAGGTGGCATCAGAATGCCAGCAGAAAATGCTGACGGGCAAACACATGAACCAACAAGCAGAAATTCATATATTTATAAATTATAGTGATCTAGATAAAATTCGAACGGATTTAAAGTTTAACTCCGCAAAAGTTGCGGGGTATTTGCGATATTATAAGTGCAAAGCAAATTCGGAAGGAATTTCAAAGATGACATCTAACGAGCGACAAAAGAAAATAATTCGCTTGTTAGATAAGCGCCGGAAAGATACGATGGAGCATCTTTCAATAGAATTCCATGTTTCAACAGATACTATCAGCAGGGACATAGCAACATTAAACGAGGACTATCCAATAAAAATAGCCCGGGGCCGAAATGGAGGCCTTTCCCTACCAGACGGATACCACTTGTTCAAGAAAATGTACATGACTCCTGTTCAGGCACTCGCATTACATAGAGCGTTGCTGTATGTCCCTGATGAAATCAAGAAAATCCTTGAGACAATTTTGACCGATTTTGCTTGGTAGTCAGCTATGATTACCCAGCACCTTGACAACCGAATAACCAGCATAACAGGTACGTTCCTTTCCTGGCAGGCCCATTGGGTGGTTTTGGCATAACCATAAGCTGCCAAGGGAAAGGCCACAATGATACGCCAGCTGCCTCCCGCGTCAGAGGGGGTGACCGAGCCGGAATTGTAAGCAGTAAGATTCCGGCAGAGTCAGCGAACGGCCGCCGCCAGCGGCCTGCCTGTTGTGTTCCCGGTGTCAGGGGTGCGGGCGGCAAATATGGCACACTTACTTAACTATCTACTTTTGCCGTTTAGGGCAAATCGTGGGCCGCAGGTTCCCAAGCACCTGCGGCCCATTATTTTGCGTTAAACGGAACAATAGGGGTGAACATAATGCAAACCTATCCCACCGGCTATGCGCAATCCCACCGCATGGCCGAGCATATCTTCCGGGACATATTACCCCGGCGGGGCATGGCAGTGCGCGAGGAACAAATTGCACTCTGCCACGAAATTCTGGATACCCTATATAATAAGGAAATTTCCTTGTGCGAGGCCGGTGTCGGCATCGGCAAGACGTTGGCCTATCTTGTAGCCTGTGTCCTGTGGCAGACGAACCGGCCTGACAGGCTCAAGCTGCCTGTTGTTATCTCAACTTCCAGCGTGGTTCTGCAGGACGCTATTATTAACGACTATTTGCCAAATTTATCTGCAATTTTGCTGGAAGAAGGAATTATCCAAGCACCGCTTACAGCGGTTATCCGCAAGGGAAAAGAACGCTTTGTCTGCGATGCTCGGCTTATAGAACGCGAATCACAAATTCCCACCACCAGAAACCGTCAGAGGAACAGCCTGCGCATGGCTGAGCAACTTCTGGATATGGACCACCTCCCGGAGCTTTCCCGCTTTGATCGCAGCCGTATCTGTGTGCCGCAGTCCTGCCCGCGAAACTGTGTTTTACAGGAGGATTGCCGCTACCAACAATATCTGCGGGATTCTATGAAACCCGATATTCAGATTTGCAACCACAATTATCTGCTGGCAGATGCAGCACACCGCCAGCAGGACAGACCGTTATTATTGCGCAGTTATCAGGCGCTGGTCGTGGACGAGGCGCACAAGCTGCCGGACGCGGCCCGCCAGATGTACACGGAATCCTTGTCAGAACGCGAAATGCAAGAGCTTTGCACACTTCTGCGGCAAGCGCACTATTCTCACATTGCCCAGAACTTGCGCACGGCGTTCCGGACACTGGTTTTAGCCTGTCAGCATAGCCGGACTTGGAAAGAAAAAACCGTCTGCAGTCCTTTTGGGCTTACTCCGTTTCGCAGCAAGGCATTGGCCGATTGTATTGCACAGCTACAATTTGCAGGCTGCCGGACAGATATGCCTCGGTACTTGCGGAACCGGCTGGGAGAGGCGGAAAGCATACTGCGTCTTTTTCTCTTGGAGGTTCCCACACGCATTCTCTACATCGAAACCGATATGCAAGGTCAGCTGACATGTTGTGCGGCCAGCAATCGTGTGCCACAGCTTTTGCGCAGTGCGCTTTGGAACACCGGCGAACCGGCTATTTTAACCTCCGGCACGCTGGCCGCAGCGGGAAACTTTGACCACACTGAGCAGCTTTTAGGCCTTGCAGCGTACAAACCGCTGCGCCATTTCAGCGCGGACTCTCCGTTTAATTACAAGAAAAAATGTCTGTTATACCTCCCACAGCGCCGCAAGGAACGCACGGATAACCGGCAGCTTGCAGATGAAATTGTTCGGCTTGTCCATGCCTGCTGCGGCCATGCGCTGGTGTTGTTCACGTCCTATCGCCAGATGGCAGAGGTAAAAGCAATGACAGACGGGCGTTGGCCGTACCCTACCTTTCAGGCATGGCGAAACGGTGGCAGGGTGATTCAGCAGTTCAAAGAATCCGGAAACGGCATTCTGTTCGCGGCTGGTTCCTGCTGGGAGGGTATCGACTTTCCCGGCGATATGGTGTCACTGCTGATCATCGCCAAACTGCCGTTCCCGATACCCGACCCGGTCAGCGACTATGAGCGCCGGCAGTACCCGAACCTGCGCGACTACATAAACGCCGAAATCATCCCCGAAATGCAGAAAAAACTGCGACAGGGTTTTGGCCGTGCTATCCGTACCGAGCAGGATTCCTGCGTGGTAGCGATTCTGGATGAGCGCGCGGGCATTGGCGGCAGGTATCATGACGCCGCGCTGGCAGCACTGCCGATCTGTCCGACCACCGAGAAAATCGAAGATGTGCAGCAATTCATCCGGGAGCAGAAGCGCCCGGATTACTTTTTGTGAAAAGAGGAACCTGAGATGTACCTTATGCGAAACCACGATGTCTGGATTTATGTGCGCTGCGCCAACAGCGATCCGCGCATTGCCTTTGACCGGCTGTATGACCTTATCGACGAAGCCGCCGGACACGGTTTTCTTGTGCGCGGCACATCTTTTGACCATTGCAGCGGAAACACCTTGAAAGACCGCATCGGTCTGCGCACCATGCTGGACGCAGTAGAGAACGGTCGGGTCGAAGCTGTGATGGTGCGCGATTTGGAGCAAATCAGCCGCAATAGCTACATACTGGTGGGAGTTATTGAAATTCTGCGTCAGAATGATGTCTACCTTATTACCACTGAATGTGACCTGAACGCCGAACTCATCAACAGCGGGCTGGAGCGTTTTGTCGGTGACCGTTTCACGCGGGCATCGTTCGGCAAGCCGCGATTTGATGTCCGCCTCCCGCTGATGGATCAATTCTGAGGTGCGCCCATGAAAGAATACAGAATTTGGGCGTTCGCCCGCAGTGCAGCACCGAACCTGCCCGCATTGGAAGAACAGCTTGCCGATGTCATGCGCGAAGCCGACAGGCGCGGCTACATCATTGTGAATTCCTGCATGGAGCAGAAATACGGCACCGAATTTTGGCGTCCGGCCTTGTTCGCCATGCTTACTGCTGTGCAGCAGGGGCGTGTCAACGCCATCATGGTGCAGAGCCTTGACCGGTTGAGCCACGACATTACAACCTTGTACCGCATCCTGCGCTTTCTGCAAAATTACGGTGCAGTGCTGATTACGACCGAAACCAATCTGCAATATGAACTCTATCTGACGGGGCTGGACGCACGCTTGCTGCGCCGCCACAACCGAAAACCAATTTACTATGTGGAGTGTGAAGAACGATGAAAGAACCTGTGCAAATGCCGTTGCAGGCGTCCGCCTGCGAAATTGAAAAAATCACCCTGCCGCAGATTGTCAGCATCAAGCAGGCAAGTGAAATTATGAATCTGCCGCCGTATTACCTGCGGCGTGTCTGCCGCGAGAATCCTGACCTTGCATTTCAGTCCGGTGTTAAGTGGTATATTAACCTTGGTAAACTGGCGGCTTACTACAACAAAAAAACGGAGCAATCGGAATAATGGCATCGGCAAAACTTATGATACCCAAACGCAGCGCCCCCTATTATGTACTGACCGCTAATGTGACTGTACACGGAAAAAGGGTGCGGCGATATGGGCGCTTTGACTTTGACCCCACTGTGTTGAAAACCCACCGCCAGCGTGAAAACGCTGCCATTGAAGCCGCACTCGTTTTTGAACGCGCAGAGCAGCAGAAAGCCGACGATGAAAAAGATGGCAAAAACACGCCCTTTCGAGATGCAGCAAGAGCATACATTGATTCCAAAAAATCGATGCTTGATCCCTCCGTTCGTCTGGAGGGCGACTACGAACAGCATAAGAATAAAGCCAACACCACAGCAGGTAAGGAAACCATGCTGCGCCGAATCTGCGAAATCAGCCCGGCATTTGCAGAAATGCCGATTTCAAAGGTAAATAAGCGCGAATGCGAGAAGTTTCTGGATCTGCTGGGTGAGGCCGATGTGCGCAGCGTGAAAGGGTATGCGGTGCTGAAACCCAACGCAAAGCAATATAAGAAACTGTCCTGTCCCCAAATTGCAGCACAATGCTCCATACAGACAAAATCTGTAGAGCGAGTGTTCCGCGGAGAGCGTACCACACTAAAAACAGCACAGGAAATTGCAGCAGCTCTCAAATGTAAGCCCGAAAAGCTGTTTCATATTGAACTGGATCACCGCCCTATTGCACGAAAAACCATCAAGGAGTATGCCATCTTTCTGCGGCTCGTAATGCAATATGCCGAACGCGAGTACGGCATAGACAACGATACCCAAACACTCGCGGTTAAAGGTACGCGCAGCCGCCCGGTAGACTGCCTGCACCCGGAAGAAGTAGAGGCTCTTTTTAAGGTGCTGCCGCGCTGTTCCACACTGGAGCAAGTCATCGTTATGGGGCTGCTGAATACCGGAATGCGGCGCGGTGAGTTAGCCGGGCTGACATGGGAAGATATTGACTTCGACCACTGCACCGTCCATGTGGATAAGTCACTGCTCATAGTGAACAAAGGCTATCACCTAACGACCACGAAAGAGGACAACGTCCGTGACATAGATGTAGCACCCGAATTTATGGAATATCTGAAAACCTACCGTGACCAATGGCTTGCACAAAAGCACCGTATGGGCAGTGCTTGGCAGACCTGCATGGACGGAAAGTGGGAATCGTACCGGGAATCCCTGCAAAAGCTGCGCGGGAAAAATTTTATCGTTATCAATGATTTCGGCTGGCCCATCAGCCCCGACCACTATGGCAAAATTGTTGACCGCGTGGCTGAGAAAGCGGGCATCCGCAAAATCCACCCGCATATGTTTCGCCACACCTTTGTCAGTATCCTGCTCTCCAACCCGGACATCGGCGTTGCCACAGTAGCCGCCGAAGCAGGTCATGCCCAACCCAGCACGACACTGGCAATTTATACGCAGGTCTACCACAAGCGGCAGGATTCCATCCGCAGCCAGATGAGCGAGACGCTCTACAAGAGAAAAACTCCTGAAAGATGAAAAGGACGTGCAAACTTTACGCTTGCACGTCCTTTTTTGGTGGGCCATGCAGGATTCGAACCTGCGATAACTCGGTTATGAGCCGAGAGTTCTAACCGCTGAACTAATGGCCCGCATATTACAATCCACCGAGGAGCCGAAAGGTGCTCGTAGATGAATTGTAGATGAAAGCGGAAATTATCTCGAGAAAAAGTGAATAATCCGCGGTGAATCGTTACTTTGCGGGAAACGGAATTCTAACATCCAATGTTTATGAGCCGCCAGCTCTGACCAACTGAGCTAATGGCCCTCATGATGTCAGATACCTGTTTAGTATATCACAATTTTACCCGCTTGCCAACACTTATTTTCGTTTTCGGCGCATATGCTGGGGTGTATGGCAAACCGGCAAAGGGGTGGTATCATGCGCATATTCTTATCAACCTTGGGGGTGTTTTTCCTTATGTCATTTCTTTTCATAATGCCCGCCGTATTGGGGCCGTCTACCACGCCGCAGCCATCCGCAAGCCCGGTGCTTTCCGCTACACCCACTCCGTCCCCTGCTGCCGCGCAGGAGATTCGCGCCGTCTGGGTCAGCTTTCTGGAATGGCAGCATACCGATTTCAGCAGTGAATCCGCTTTCCATGCCGATGCCGCCGCCATCATGCAGAACATTGCCTCCCTTGGGGCAAACACCGTTTTTGCCCATGTGCGGCCCTTTGGAGATGCCCTGTACCCCAGCCGGTATTTTCCGTTCAGCCACCTTTGCACCGGCATCCAAGGGCAGGACCCCGGTTTTGACCCGCTTGCCGTGCTGGTAGAAACCGCCCATGCCCAGGGCCTTACGCTGGAAGCCTGGATCAACCCCTACCGCCTGCAGGCCAACGGAACCCCGGCTGAGCTCTGCGCGCAAAGCCCTGCTCTGCTGCATCCCAACTGGGTCAAGCACACTGCAACCGGCCTGTATCTGGACCCCGCCAGCATCAAAGTCCAGCAGTATCTGGCCGATTCCATCCGTGAGCTATGTACCAATTATGCCATTGACGGCATTCATTTTGATGATTACTTTTACCCCACTACTGCCCCGGATTTTGATGCCGACAGTTATGCCGCAAGCGGCAGCACCATCTCGCTGGCCGATTGGCGGCGGCAAAATGTAAATGATCTAATGCGGGCCTGTTACGCCGCCGCCCATGCGTTCAATGTGCGGTTTGGGGTTTCACCGCAGGGCACACTGAGCGGCTGCCGCGACGGCCAATACAGCGATGCCGCGCTCTGGCTGGCCAAGCCAGGCTATTGTGATTATCTGATCCCGCAGCTGTACTGGGGCCTGAACTACCGCAAAAATGGTTCCGATGCCCTGTCACTTGGCCGCCTTGCCGCCGAGTGGCTCTCGCTGCCGCGCACAGAATCCGTTCAACTGGCATTCGGTCTTGGTGCTTACCGTATCGGTGACGGCGACGAGGGCGATACCTCCGGTCCCGGCACCGAGTGGTGCACCGGCCATGCCCTCGCCACCCAAGCCACCACGCTGCGCTCCCTTGGTGCCAGCGGCGCTGCCCTTTACCGCTATGCTTTTCTTTTTGCCAACACCCTCTACCCCACCCTGGCGGAACAGGAGATTGCGGCGCTGCGGGAGGTTTGGGGATAGATTGTCGGTACCCACACTCACTTATTGTTCTAAATGTGGAATGTGCGAATTATAAAATTCAAGAAGAAAATTGTCAATCTAATTCTAAGAAATATTTAAGTAGATGGCCTATTTTAAAAGTAGGACATATTAGATATCAGGTAATCATGTTTGAAAGGGTGAATTAGATGATATTAAGCGTAAGTAGAAGAACTGATATTCCTAATTATTATTCGGAATGGTTCTATAATAGAATAAAAGAAGGATTTTTATATGTTCGTAATCCGATGAATGCTCATCAGATAAGTGAAATAAAAATTACTCCAGATGTTGTAGATTGCATAGTGTTTTGGACAAAGAATCCGTTGCCAATGATGAAAAGGTTAAACGAGATAAAAGATTATAATTACTATTTTCAATTCACATTGACTGGATATGGAAATGATGTTGAGGTTAATTTACCAAATAAAAAAGCAGAAATGATTCCGGTATTTCAAGAACTGTCAGAAAAAATTGGCAAGCAAAAAGTGATTTGGAGATATGATCCTATATTCTTTTCTGATAAATATACGAAAGAATATCATTTGAAGGCATTTAAAAGCATTGCTGAGGCTTTAAGTGGATACACGGAAAAATGCGTGATTAGTTTTGTTGATATATATCCTAAAAATAAAAAAAATATGGATGGATTGTCAAGTTATGAATTAAATGATGATGAGCTGCGGGAATTTGCTGAGAAATTAAGTAAGATAGCTGCGGATAATAATATTAAGATTGGAAGTTGTGCAGAAAAAATAGATTTGGATGAATGTGGTATAATTCATAATTGTTGCATAGATAGAGAATTAATTGAAAAAATTATCGGATGTAAACTTAATGTTGGCAAAGACAAAAATCAGCGTAAAGAATGTGGATGCGTTGAAAGCGTTGAAATAGGTACTTATAATACATGCAAAAATGGATGTGCATATTGCTATGCAAATTATAGTTCAAAAAGTGTAGAAACAAACGCTGCCAAATATGATCCTTCGTCACCTCTTCTATGTGGGCAAGTTCAAGAAGATGACAAAATAACGATTAGAAAAGTTGAGTCATTAAAAGAAACACAGCTAAGTATTTTTGATATGTGAGTTCATTATTATAACGTATATTTTTAAGAGTATATTTGGCTCCATTTTGGCTCTAAAAATTTTAGACGAGGTACACAAAAATGCGAAATAAGATGAATATGAAGAACAAAACGCACAAATGTGTACCAAGAAACAGCCAGATAAATCTCTCCGCCCAAGAGGTTGAATAATATAAGGAGCAATATCAATAAAATCAAGGCTTTTTGTTGAACATGTACTAAAAAGAATAGAGAGAATAGAGAGAATAGAGAGAGAGATAGAATACATGTTTTTTAATAATAAGATTTTTATATCCTATTCTTCTTTTAGAGTCGGAGATGCGAAAGTAGTAAGGGAATTTTTTACAAATAACAATTTTAAGGTTGTCATGGATATAGATGAAAAGGAAAACTATATTCATTTTATGGATAGAATTAATGAGTGTAAGTATGTCATCATGATTTTGAATAATTCATTTTTTGAATCGCCCTATTGCATATATGAAGTGATAGATTGTTTATCTAAACGAAAAAAGATATTTCCAATTTATTTGAATAAATTGGAAATAGAGAATAGAAAAGAAAGAAGAAACTATTATGATAAATTAATTTATCAAAGTAATTATATGAATGTTTTATCTAAGGATAGAAAGAAATTTGATGAAGCAATAGATTCTTTTGATAAATATGATGATATAGTTAATAGAATATTAGCTATTGTAAGATATCCAGAAAGGGAAAAAAGCCTAAGAAATGCTTGTAATGAAATATATTTCAAAATAAAAAAGAAAAATGCAAAAAAAACTTGGATTGAAAATGAATTTGAAATTAGGAGTAGTTATTTATCAGAAATGGAAAAAATAACTGAAAACTATTCGGATTTTATATATTTTTTAGGAGATTTAAATCGATGTAGTTCATTTGTAACGAGTTTGTATCCAGAAGATGTTCCAGGAGAAAAAGAATGGAAATATGTCAATTGTCAAGTAGAAAAATCCAGTTTAGGATATATTATTTTAATAAGTGCAATTGATATGAATGGAAAAGAAGCGAAAATACAATTTGATTGTGTGAGTGGAATTGAGTATAACAGAAATGACTTCACCCAATATTTTATGAAGTATTATGTAGTTGAAATAAATAAATATTTTCAAAAGGAATATGAACAAGAAATGAAACTTCCAGAAAACATTAGGGATAAAGCTGTGATTGAGAAGTATTTGAAATATTCAGTAAACAGACATAGGGTAAAGATGTACTTTAAAGATGGAAATGCTTTTGACAATATGTCATTTGGCTAGGGTTCAGAAAATGATAGAACAATCCCCCCCCCACTTGAAAATGGCTTAAATAATAA
>OGWY01001252.1_pt1 | contig 20432 bp, 20 predicted proteins | sample 1576121 | NCBI WGS metagenome assembly OGWY01 (sample SAMEA3541543, study PRJEB24748) | human gut metagenome | biome: human gut; feature: human-associated habitat; material: faeces | place: China | collected 2012 | reverse complement strand
GAGTCCCGCAGGGACATCCGGTGATCGTAGATTATTTCTATCATGAGGAAATCCGTGGGACAGAGAATACCGGAAAAAGAAATCGCTAAATTCCAGTTTATGGAATTGGAAAACCGGAAGTTGTATGTTTTATCAATTACAGGTTCTAAAACTGAATAAATCAGAAATTAAGAGTAGATAACCTGAAATATGGTTATCTATTTTTAATCGTCTTGATTTTCTTTACCATTGAATTTTTTATGGGAAGATATGATATACTTGATTTAATTAGATGAACGAAAGCGAGGATATTGTAATGGATATATTAGAAATTATGAAAGAAAGACACAGCGTAAGACAGTATAAAAATCAGACTATCGAACCATCGAAAAGAGAAGAAATCAACTCTTTGATAAATGACGTCAATGCTGAGAGTAAATTATCAATTCAGGCTTTTTATGACGAACCGAAGTGCTTTAATTCCTTTATGGCTCATTATGGGAAGTTTGAAAATGTGAAGAATTATATTGCCATTGTTGGAAATAAGAATGATCAGGAAAAGGCGGGATATTATGGTGAGAAGATTGTTTTGAAATGTCAGGAACTTGGTCTTAATACCTGCTGGGTAGCAATGACGCATGGTAAATCAAAAGCAGAAATAGAAAGAGGACAGAAACTGTTAATCATTATTTCACTGGGATATGGAAAAACACAGGGAGTTCCACATAAAAGTAAGAGTATAGTGGAACTTGGAAAGGCAGACCAGAGTACAGAATGGTTTGACAGAGGTATGGAAGCAGTAAGTCTTGCACCTACTGCTGTAAACCAGCAGAAGTTTCAGTTGGAACTGAAAAATGGAAAAGTTACAGCAAAAAATCTTGGAGGATTTTATTCTAAGATAGATCTTGGAATTGTCAAATATCACTTTGAAGCAGTAACTGGACATGAGGTAAAATGATGCATACAAAGAAAGATATAGATAAGCTGGCGGCAGATTTTGAACAATGCCAGAAAATTCTGCTTGCACTGGGAGATGAAAATAGACAGCATATGATTTTGGAAATGATGAAAATGGGGGATTGTAACGAGGTGCGTGTAAATGAGATTACAGAGGAGTTGAGTAAAGTAGAAAGTCTGATTTGGAGGTAGGAACTATGCTATATATGGTAATTGAAAAATATAAAGACAAAGAAGCTGTTTACAGGAGATTTCATGAAAAAGGGCGGATGATGCCAACAGGTGTAACCTATGTCAACAGTCGGGTTGCAGAAGACGGTAATACCTGTTATCAAATCAATGAAGCTGAAAGTTTGGAAGTGTTGCAGGAGTGGGCTTCGAATTGGAATGATGTTACTGATTTTACATTTATACCGGTAATAAGTAGCCATGAAATGAGCGAAAAAATGAAGAAGTAGACAATTCAGGTTTGGAGGAACAATATGGTACGAAAAGCAGAAAAACAGGATTTAGAAATACTGGCAAATTTAGCAGTACAAATGTGGGACAGCCATTCGGTCAGTGAACTGATTACTGAATTCTCAGAAATTATGGAAAAAAGAAACACTCAATTTTTTTGAAATATGAAAATGATATTCCAATTGGCTTTGCACAATGCCAGTTGCGGTATGATTATGTAGAAGGAACAAAAACCAGTCCGGTTGGATACTATAGATAGTGTTCTATTTCATAAAGCAATGAATTTTACAGAAGCAAACAGAATTATTTGCTTTACCAAGACATTATAAAAGAATGCAGAGAAGTAGTTTATAGAGATACTTCTCTGCATTTTTGCTGTCGGGCATCCGAAAGAGGCTGCCGGTGGCAAGTCCGGTAGGTAAGTTATGGTACATCTTCCGCAGAAGCAGCAGGCTCACAGATTGATTTCCGGGTGGCAAGATTTGCAAGCATATCACTTAATACCACCAGGTCTGCAGCAAGGAGCGTAAGTTCATCGGTCGACAGGCATTCGGACAACTGGCAGGAAATTGTGGAGAGGTAAAAAAGATTTGTACAGTTTGACATAGCGGTTGACCATAAGATATTTATGATATGGTATGCAACTGTCAGAGAAAATGTGTATAATAAAAGAAATAACTTCCGATAGATAATTGGTAAAAGGGAATGAAAGGAATCAAATATGAAAACACTGATTGTAGTAGATATGCAGAATGACTTTATCGATGGTTCACTTGGAACCAGAGAGGCACAAGAAATTGTACCAAAGGTAAAAGAGAAAATCAAAGAGTATCAGGAGCGTGGGGACGAGATCATTTTTACCAGGGATACCCATCAGTCAGATTATCTTAGTACACCGGAAGGAAAGAAGCTTCCGGTGGAGCATTGCATTGAAGGAACAAAGGGCTGGGAGATTGCAGAAGGCTTGGAGGTGCCGGGATGCAGCTGTATTAATAAACCGACCTTTGGATGGACACACTGGTCGGAGAGAAACTTTGAAGAAATAGAATTATGCGGTCTTTGTACGGATATCTGTGTGGTATCCAATGCCTTGATTTTGAAAGCAGAATTTCCGGATGTAGAGATTACGGTAGATGCTACATGTTGTGCCGGAGTGACGCCGGAATCCCATGAGGCAGCGCTTACCACTATGAAAATGTGTCAGATTCATGTAATTGGAGAATAGAAAAGGCGTAATAATTCCAAAAGAATCCCTCCGACGCTTGAACGTCGTTCGTTTTTTGAGTATAATCGTTTCGTAAGGAAGGTGACAGATATGAAGGATACAAGAGTTGATATTTATCATGGAGTAACACCAATTAAGGTAAAACCGTATGAGCACAATGTAAAATATTATGAGACAGACCAGATGGGGATTGTGCATCATTCCAATTATATCCGTTGGATGGAAGAGGCACGAATGGACTTGATGGATCAGATGGGCTTCAGCTATAAACAGATGGAAGACCAGGAAATTATCAGTCCGGTGCTGTCGGTACAGTGTGAATATAAGAGCATGGTGCGATTTGGGGATACCGTTGTCATTGAAACAGCCATTGCAGGTTACAATGGAATCAAACTCAGTGTCCGCTATCGTATGACAGATAAAGCGACCGGAGAGCTTCGTACCATTGCAGCCAGTGAGCACTGCTTCTTAGATCGTAATGGTAAGCCGATTTCCTTGAAACGGTCATACCCTGAAATAGATACAAAATTCTTCCAGATGATGGATGAGGAAAGTTAGGATAAGATGAGCGAAAAATTAGTTCTGATCGATGGACACAGTATATTAAACCGGGCATTTTTTGGATTACCGGATTTGACCAATGCAGAGGGACTTCATACCAATGCAGTATATGGTTTCTTAAACATTTTATTTAAAATATTAGAGGAAGAGCAGCCGGAGTATCTTACGGTTGCTTTTGATGTGCATGCACCAACATTCCGTCATAAGATGTTTGATGCATACAAGGGAACGAGAAAACCGATGGCAGAAGAATTACGGCAGCAGGTACCGCTGATGAAAGAAATGCTGCGTGCCATGGGAGTTACGGTAATTGAAAAAGAAGGCTTGGAAGCAGACGACCTATTGGGAACCATAGCAAAGCGCAGTGAAGCAGCAGGCTATGAAGTGTCTGTAGTGTCCGGAGACCGGGACTTATTGCAGCTTGCCAGTGACCATATTAAGATCCGGATTCCAAAGACTAAGCGGACCGGAACGGAAATCGAAGATTATAATACCAAAGAGGTATTGGAAAAATATCAGGTTACACCATTGCAGTTTATTGATGTAAAGGCGCTGATGGGCGATACCGCAGATAATATTCCGGGTGTACCGGGAATCGGCGAAAAGACAGCCACGAACCTGATTGTGGCATATGGCAGCATTGAAAATGCATATGCCCATGTAGAAGAGATTAAGCCAAACCGTGCGAAAGAGATGTTAAAAGAGCATTATGATATGGCACAGTTGAGTAAGACACTGGCTACCATTAAGATAGATGCAGACATCCCATATGATATCAACGAGGCAAGAATTGGCAATTTATATACACCGGAAGCTTATATGATGTGTAAGCGTCTGGAATTTAAGAATCTTTTGAAACGGTTTGAAGTGGACACACCGGTAAATACCGGAGAGGAAAACTTTAAACGAATCGAGGATTTTGCTGGGGTAGAAGATTTTTTTGCAAAGGCAAAGAAGCAGCAGGCAGCAGGCGTCCAGTTGATTTATGAAAAGGATGTTGTGCTTGGACTTGCAGTTGCATGCACAAAAGAAGAAGTGGCATATATTCCGGTTGCGGGATTTGTGACAGAGCAGTATCTATTCGAACAGAGCAGGCAGCTTCTTGCAGCAGGCACAGAGATTCGTACCTTTGATTTAAAACCACAGCTTAGATGGATAGAAGCCGATGAAAAAAGTCATATTTTTGATGTGAAAATAGCAGCTTATTTATTAAACCCATTGAAAAATGACTATGCTTATGAAGACATTGCAAAAGACTATCTTGATTTGATGGTGCCATCAAAAGAGGATTATCTTGGAAAGAAAGATTTTGTCACAGCATCGGAAGAAAAGCCGGAAGAATTCCTGAAAATGGTATGTTATCAGGCATACATTAATTTAATGGCAAAAGAGCCGCTGGCAAAGCAGTTAGAAGAAGAGGGCATGAAAGAACTCTTTGATAAAATAGAAATGCCACTGGTATATACCTTATCCGATATGGAAAAGGAAGGCATTGCCATTGATGCAGATGCCTTAAAAGAATATGGAGAGAATCTTGCAGTATCCATAGACAAAATTGAAAAAGAAATCTACGAAGAAGCCGGTGAAACCTTTAATATCAATTCACCAAAACAGCTTGGCGTGATTCTTTTTGAAAAACTGCAGATGCCAAATGGCAAGAAGACCAAGACCGGATATTCTACTGCAGCAGATGTACTGGAAAAGCTGGCACCGGATTATCCGATTGTATCAAAAATATTAGAGTACCGTCAACTGACCAAATTAAAATCCACATATGCCGACGGACTGGCTGCATTTATTACAGAGGATGGACGGATTCACAGTACATTCCAGCAGACCATAACAGCCACCGGACGTTTAAGCAGTACAGACCCGAATTTACAGAACATTCCAATCCGGATGGAATTGGGACGGCTGATTCGTAAAGTGTTTTTACCGAGAGAAGGTTATGTATTCTTAGATGCGGATTATTCCCAGATAGAGCTTCGTCTGCTGGCACATATGTCAGGAGATAAAAATCTGATTGATGCATATAAGCATGCAGAAGATATTCATGCGATTACTGCATCCAAGGTATTTCATGTGCCGTTCGAAGAAGTAACACCACTGCAGCGAAGAAATGCAAAGGCGGTAAACTTTGGTATTGTCTATGGAATCAGTTCCTTCGGATTAAGTCAGGATTTAAGTATTACAAGAAAAGAAGCAGAACAGTATATTAAGAACTATTTTGAAACCTATCCGGGAATCAAGTCATTCTTAGACGGACTGGTAGAGGATGGCAGGACAAAAGGCTATGTCACAACAATGTTTGGCAGAAGAAGACCGGTGCCGGAGTTATCCTCCAGTAATTTCATGCAGCGTTCCTTTGGAGAACGTGTGGCAATGAATGCACCGATTCAGGGTTCTGCAGCAGATATTATTAAAATAGCCATGATTCATGTACATGACCGCCTGAAAGAGGAAGGCTTGAAATCAAAACTGATTTTACAGGTACATGACGAACTTTTGGTTGAGACCTGTAAAGAAGAACAGCAGCAGGTAGAGAAGATTTTGAAAGAAGAAATGCTTCATGCAGCAGACCTTGCGGTAACCTTAGAGGTAGATATGCATGCCGGAAATAACTGGTACGAAGCAAAATAGGATAAGGCAGAAATTATGAAATTTATCGGAATTACCGGAGGCGTAGGAGCCGGAAAAACAGAAATATTAAAATACCTTGCCGGCAGAGAAGATACGAAAGTAATGCTGGCGGATGATATTGCAAGAGAACTTTCCGAGCCGGGACAGTCCTGTAACGAAAAATTGCAGGAGCTGTTTGCGGGAACAGATGTTTTTGATGAAAAGGGGAAGATGAACCGTCCGAAGGCGGCAGCCATTATTTTCAAGGATGAAGCCAGACGGAATGGAATGAATGAGATTTTGCATCCGGCAGTAAAGGAATATGTGCTTCATGTGTTAGAGCAGGAAAAGGAAGAAGGCAGGCTTCGTTATCTGGTATTGGAAGCGGCATTATTAATCGAAGAACATTATGATGAAATTTGCGATGAATTATGGTATATTTATACTTCAGAGGAGAATCGCAGAGCAAGGCTGAAGCAGTCGAGAGGCTACAGTGATGAAAAAATCAGTGAAATGTTTGAAAGCCAGCTTTGCGAGAACGAATACCGCAGACATTGCAAAGTGGTAATTGATAATAATGGTACGACGGAAGAAACCATTGCACAGGTAAAAACGATAATAGAGAATGAGGGAGAAAATACCAATGGATAATGCAGAACAGAATGCAAATCAATTTGTATTTGGCTTGGATATCGGAACAAGAAACGTAGTTGGAACAGTTGGATATCGGGAAGGCAAAGACTTCTATGTGGCAGCCCAGTATATGAAAGAGCATGAAACCAGAGCTATGCTGGATGGTCAGATTCATGACATCGGAAGAGTAGGCAGAACAATTGCAGAAGTAAAGGCAGAATTAGAAGGGCAGTTAGAGGCAAAGCTTACCGATGTCTGCATTGCTGCCGCTGGTCGTGTACTGAAAACCGTGACCACCAGCGTGGAATATGAATTCGCAGAAGAGACCGTAGTAACTGCAGAACATATACATACTCTGGATTTACTGGGAGTAGACCATGCCCAGCAGATTTTAAAAGAGAGGAATGATACCCGTTACAAATTTTACTGTGTGGGATATTCCGTTGTAAAATATTATATCAATGATGAAGTCTTTTCCAATATCGAAGGACATAAGGCAGAGAAAATTTCGGAGGATGTTATCGTAACCTTCCTGCCGGAGGACGTTGTAGATGGTCTGTATTCCGCAGTAGGGCAGGCTGGATTAAATGTTGCCAATCTGACTTTGGAGCCTATTGCTGCAATCAACGTAGCAATTCCGGAGGCCTTTCGTATGTTGAATATTGCACTGGTTGATGTGGGGGCCGGAACATCTGACATCTGTGTCACCAGAGACGGAAGCATTATTGCATATGGCATGATTCCTTATGCCGGAGATGAGCTGACCGAATTAATTGTACAGCATTATCTGGTGGATTTTAATATGGCAGAACATATGAAGCTGACATCCGGTATGGCGGATGAAGTGGAATTTACAGATATCATGAGCATTACCCATACGATTCCATCCGAAGAAATCTGGGATTTAACCCATGATACGGTAGATAAGATTACTACTGAGGTAGCAGAGAAAATCAAAGAGTTAAATGGTGATAAGTCGGTCAGTGCAGCCTTCGTAGTTGGTGGTGGCGGCAAAATCCATGGATTTACGGAAATGCTTGCAGACAAACTTGAAATTCCAAGAGAGCGTGTAGCTTTACGTGGAGAAGAAGTTTTAAAAGAGGTTCATTTTGCACAGGAAGAGATTAAGAAAGACCCATTACTGGTAACACCGATTGGAATCTGTCTTAATTATTATGACCAGAAGAATAATTTCATTATGGTCCGGTTTAACGGAGAACGCTTAAAGCTATATGATAACAGCCATCTTACCATTGTGGACGCTGCATTGCAGGCGGGCTTCCCGAATGAAGCACTGTTCCCAAGACGGGGCAAGGCAGTGGAGTTTACCGTAAATGGAAAGCCGAGAATCGTCCGTGGAGAACCGGGAGAATCAGCCATTGTTAAAGTGGACGGAAGAGTAGTCAGCATCAATACACCACTGGTTCCGAATTCCGAGATTACCATAGAAGCCTCTACCATTGGAAAAGAAGCCGTATCTACGATTGAACAGTTAGATGAATATACATCCTCCACCATTACCTTCCAGGTCAATGGCATCAATATTACCTGCCCGAAATTTGTTCAGGTCAATGGAAGCCTTGAACCTTCTAATTATGTTATTCAGGAAGGGGACGAAATCGAAACCAGAAACTTCTATACCATTGGACAGCTGGCAGAGTTTATGGATGTGCGGATTGATGAAGAAGCCGGAATTATCTTAAATGGAAAACCGGCAGATATGGGATCTCTTTGTTATGAGAACTTTGAAATCGAATGGAGTGCTTCTGCCTATGAAAGCGGTGAACGTCATATTTCCTATGGACAGGCAGACCACAGATTTGATGCCGGACCGGAAGAAGAAGCTTCAACAGAAGAAAGCACAGACAGTGCAGCTGAAGTTCATGAGCCAGAAGCTTCTGTGGCAGCTGAATCTGTGACAGGCGAAAATGCTGCGGATGAAAATGTCGTAGATGGCATTCAAACGGCAGGTGCAGAGCCGGCAGTTGAAACGAATACAGATTCTGCAGCAGAAACAGCAGCTGATGCACCGGTGCAGAAACCGGCAGAGCCGGAAAGCAAAGAATTACATATTATTGCAAACAATCAGGAAATTACTTTAAGTGGAAAAGAAGAATATGTATTTGTGGATATTTTTGATTATATTGATTTTGATTTGTCAGCATCCCATGGAAGAGCAATTGTAACTTTAATTAATGGCATGGATGCCCAGTATACACAGGTATTGCAGGATGGCGATAAAATTGAAGTGTACTGGAAAGAGAATTACTAAATAGAAAGAGACATAAGAAAATGGAATTATGCAGTATTGCAAGTGGAAGCAGTGGAAACTGTATCTACGCAGGAACAGAAAGCAGCCATCTGATGATTGATGCCGGAATCAGTGGAAAGCGCATTGAAGCAGGATTAAACAGTATCGGTTTGAAAACCGCGGAAATGCAGGCACTGCTTGTGACCCACGAACATTCAGATCACATTTCCGGTCTTGGCGTGGTAGCAAGAAAATATGGAATTCCAATCTATGCCACGGCAGAGACCATTGAGGCAGTCAAAGGGATTTCCAGTGTGGGAAAAGTAGATGAGACATTGTTTCATCCTATCGAAGCAGGAGTGGAATTTCAGATTGGAGATATTACGGTGGAGCCGGTATCCATTTCCCATGATGCCGCAAATCCGGTGGCATACATCATGAAACAGTCAGATAAAAAGATGGCGGTCATTACCGATTTGGGGAAATATGACAATTATCTTATAGACAAGCTGCAGGATTTAGATGTATTATTGTTAGAAGCAAATCATGATGTGCGTATGCTTCAGGTGGGCAGTTATCCTTATCCTCTGAAACAGCGGATATTAGGGGACAGAGGACATCTTTCCAATGAGAGCAGTGGACAATTTTTAGGGCAGCTTCTGCATGATAAGTTTAAAAAAGTAGTATTGGGGCATCTGAGCAAGGAAAATAATCTGGCAGAACTGGCATATGAGACAGTGCGCCAGGAAGTAGAACAGGGTGAGAACCCGTACCACGGAAATGATTTTCCAATCCAGGTAGCAAAGCGGGACGAAGTGTCTGAGCTTATCCGGATTTAAGAATATTAAGAAAGCAAAAATAAGAGGAGAACAAAATGGAAAAGACACAGAGCAAGACAATTATTACTGTAGTAGGAAAAGATACTGTAGGAATTATCGCAAAAGTTTGTACTTATTTATCAGAACAGCATATCAATGTACTGGATATTTCACAGACTATCATTGACGGATTCTTCAATATGATGATGATTGTTGATTTAAATACATCCAAAACACCATTTGCTGAGTGTTCTGCAGCACTGGAAAAATTAGGTGAGGAAATCGGTGTTACCATCAAATGTCAGAGAGAAGAAATCTTTGATATGATGCACAGAATTTAATACGACTTACATAAAAGGGAACTGCTGTTGGCAGGTCACTAAGGCGTATCAATGAAAATACAGGAAATGAGCTGCGTAGAAAGGCAGAATATAGGAGACAAAAAATGATTAATATAATGGAAGTAAGCGAAACCAATAAAATGGTGGAGCATGAGAACTTAGATGTCCGTACCATTACCATTGGAATCAGTCTTTTGGATTGTATTGATTCTGATTTAAAGAAGTTAAACGATAACATTTATAAGAAAATTACTACAGTGGCAAAGGATCTGGTATCAGCAGGAAATCAGATTGAGCAGGAATTTGGAATCCCAATCGTAAATAAAAGAATTTCCGTTACACCAATTGCACTGGTTGGCGGGGCAGCCTGCAAGACACCGGAAGATTTTGCAACCATCGCAGATACTATGGATGCAGCAGCCAAAGCAGTAGGAGTAAACCTGATTGGTGGATATTCTGCACTGGTATCCAAGGGAATGACAAAGGCAGATGAGCTTTTAATCCGTTCTATTCCAATGGCACTTTGCCGTACCGAAAGAGTCTGCAGTTCTGTAAATCTTGCATCCACAAAGACCGGAATTAACATGGATGCTGTAAAATTAATGGGAGAGATTCTCTTAGAGGTGGCAGAGCAGTCTAAGGACAGAGATTCTGTAGACTGTATGAAACTGGTTGTATTCTGTAATGCACCGGATGACAACCCGTTTATGGCAGGCGCATTCCATGGTGTGACAGAGGCAGATGCAGTAATCAATGTTGGTGTCAGCGGACCGGGTGTTGTAAAGACTGCACTGGAAAAAGTCCGTGGAGAAAACTTTGAAGTATTATGTGAGACTATTAAGAAGACGGCATTTAAAGTAACCCGTGTAGGTCAGCTTGTAGCACAGGAAGCGTCGAGAATTTTAAATATTCCATTTGGTATTGTGGATTTATCCCTGGCACCAACTCCTGCAATCGGAGACAGTGTAGCAGATATTCTTTGTGAAATTGGTCTTGAATATGCAGGTGCACCGGGAACTACAGCAGCCCTTGCTCTTTTAAATGACCAGGTTAAGAAGGGCGGCGTAATGGCATCTTCTTATGTCGGTGGTTTAAGTGGTGCATTTATTCCGGTCAGCGAAGACCAGGGAATGATTAATGCAGTACAGGCAAATGCCATTACACTGGAGAAATTAGAAGCAATGACCTGTGTATGTTCCGTAGGTCTCGATATGATTGCAATTCCGGGTGATACCAAGGCAACTACCATTTCCGGTATTATTGCAGATGAAATGGCACTTGGAATGATTAACCAGAAGACTACAGCAGCCCGTCTGATTCCGGTAATCGGAAAGGGAGTAGGCGATACTGTAGAATTTGGTGGATTATTCGGTTATGCACCGATTATGCCGGTAAACCAGTATTCCTGTGATGCATTTATCAACCGTGGGGGAAGAATTCCTGCACCAATTCACAGCTTTAAGAACTAGGATTTTTTGAAATGGAGAAAGAAAATGAGTGATATCCGTAAACTTGTGTTTTTTGAACGAGGCGTAGAAACATTAACTTATTTTTCGCATGAGATGGCAGCGTCATTTCGCAAGATGGGATATCAGATTTTCTTCTTTGATATTCAGGCAGAATATGCTGACACAAAACGATTAAGCCGCTTTTTAAAAAGTGGCGAGACCGCAGTCATTACCTTTAACTTTATCGGATTAAGCGGAGAGGAGTTCCTGCTGGAGACAGAGACTCAGTCTGTCTTTGCCAGCAGAAATATTCCGGTCTATTGTATTCTTGTGGACCATCCGTTGTATTATCATAAGCAGCTTGATGAGACAATTCCGAATCTGACTGTGTTCTGCATCGACCGTCAGCATATTTCTTATATGAAACGGTTTTATAAAGGGATTCCCTGTCATTTTTTACCATTGGCAGGGAATTTTCTGATGGATAAGGAAGAACGTATTTCTACAGACTTTATTCCATATGAGAACCGGGAATATGAAGTGGGTTTTATCGCAAACTATGTGCATCTTCCGGCAATTGAAGAGCATTTTACCAGCCAGACGAAGGAATATATTGATTTCTATCATGAGATATTAAATTATCTCCGCCTGCATCCGTCAGAGCCGTTAGATTCTGCCATGGAGCATTTTGTCCGCCGGGAGATTCCGGAAGTAACGGAGCGGGAGCTGATGGCATGCTTTGCAGGAATGCTTTTTTTGGATATGTATAACCGGACTTATTTCCGTGGAGAAACGGTGCGGACATTGGTAGATAATGGAGTACGGGTGTATGTTTTTGGAAAGGGCTGGGAGAATCTTAAAGTAAAACATCCGGAGAATCTTATTTTAAACGGAAGACAGCTGGATTCTGCCGAATGCGTAAAAATCATCCGGAATACAAAGCTTGCATTGAATACCATGCCGTGGTTTAAGGATGGAGCCCATGATAGAATTTTTACAGCCATGTTAAATAAAGCAGTATCCCTGACAGATGGCAGCATTTATTTAAAGGAGCGTTTCTGCGATGGAAAAGATCTGGCATTTTATGAGTTAGAGCATCTGGATACATTGCCGGAACAGGTATTATCCATGCTGGGACATCCGAAGAAAATGAAAGAAATCATAGAATATTCTTATGAACGGGCACTTAAGGAAGATACCTGGGCGAACCGTGCAGAACGTCTGAGAGAGTTCTTATAGGAAGAATTCCTTGACAAGTGTTTTGGAATATGTTTTACTAAATTCAGGTCATATGACTGACGGAACCGTGGGAATAACCACATGAAGTATGACCTGAGAAAGCCGACCGTCTGGGCAGTTAAGCTCGGGATACGTGTCGGTATTTTTTATGCATGCAAACAGGAAAAGTCACAGGAAAAATTCGAAAGAGAAAGAGACTTTGACGAAAGCTGCAGCAACTTTAAAAATTACATGGAGCGTAAGAAGGAGGAACAAAAATGAAGATGACTTCATTAGCAGAAGAACTTGGAAGCACTACTTATCCGGGAAGAGGAATTGTAATTGGAAAGTCGAAGAATGGAAAGTATGCGGTAACTGCTTATTTTATCATGGGAAGAAGCGAGAACAGCCGTAACCGTGTATTTGTTGAGGATGGAGAAGGAATCCGTACCCAGGCATTTTACCCTGCAAAATTAAGTGACCCAAGTCTTATTATTTATGCACCGGTTCGTGTACTGGGCAATAAGACCATTGTAACCAATGGAGACCAGACAGATACTATTTATGAACTGATGGATAAACAGCAGACCTTCGAACAGGCATTAAGAACCAGAGAATTTGAGCCGGACGCACCTAACTATACACCGCGTATTTCCGGAATCATGCATGTGGAAGATGGAAAATACAATTATGCAATGTCTATTTTAAAGAGCAACAATGGTAATCCGGATGCCTGCAACCGTTATACATTTGCTTATGAGAATCCGGTAGCTGGGGAAGGACATTTCATTCATACTTATATGAATGATGGAAATCCATTACCAAGCTTTGAGGGCGAGCCGGTACTGGTTGATATCGGAGATGACATTGATGCATTTACCGAACTGGTATGGAATAACCTGAATGCAGACAATAAGGTATCTTTATTTGTAAGATATATTGATATTGAAACCGGAAAATATGAAAGCCGCATTGTAAACAAGAACAAATAAGATTTTGTGAATAAGATTCGTGCGAGAGAGGAAAATAAAAATGAAAGAATTAGAATTAAAATATGGTTGTAACCCAAATCAGAAACCATCCAGAATTTACATGGAAAATGGCGAATTGCCAATCAAAGTATTAAATGGTAAACCAGGTTATATTAACTTCTTAGACGCATTCAATGGCTGGCAGTTAGTAAAAGAATTAAAGAAAGCAACCGGGCTTCCGGCAGCCACTTCTTTTAAACATGTTTCTCCGGCAGGTGCAGCAGTGGGACTTCCACTTTCTGAAGTAGAGCGTAAGATTTACTGGGTAGATGACATGGATGTAGAATTTACACCGATTGCTAATGCATATGCAAGAGCAAGAGGCGCTGACCGTATGTCCTCTTTCGGAGATTTCATTTCTCTTTCTGATGTTTGTGATAAAGCAACCGCACTTTTAATTAAAAGAGAAGTATCTGATGGAGTCATTGCACCGGGCTATGATGATGACGCATTAGAAATTTTAAAAGCAAAGAAAAATGGCAATTACAATGTCATTGAAATTGATCCTGACTATATTCCGGACCCAATCGAGCGGAAACAGGTATTTGGCGTTACCTTTGAGCAGGGAAGAAATGAGTTAAATATTGACGAGCATTTCTTTGACAATATTGTAACAGAAAACAAAGAGCTGCCGGAATCAGCAAAGAGAGATCTGGCAATTTCCATGATTACTTTAAAATATACACAGTCTAACTCCGTATGTTATGTAAAAGACGGACAGGCAATCGGTATTGGTGCCGGACAGCAGTCCCGTATCCACTGTACCAGATTAGCAGGCTCCAAAGCAGATAACTGGTGGTTACGCCAGTCTCCACAGGTACTGAATCTGCCATTTTTAGATAAAATCCGCAGAGCTGACCGTGATAATGCAATCGACCTTTACATTGGCGAGGATTATATGGACGTACTTGCAGATGGCGAATGGGAGAAGATATTTAAGACCAGACCTGCTGTATTTACGGCAGAAGAAAAACGTGCATGGTTAGATAAGAATACCGGAGTATCTCTTGGCTCTGATGCGTTCTTTCCATTTGGAGATAATATCGAGCGCGCCCACAGAAGTGGCGTGCAGTATGTAGCACAGCCGGGCGGATCTATCCGTGATGACCATGTAATCGAAACCTGTAACAAATATGGTATGGTGATGAGCTTTACCGGAATCCGTCTGTTCCACCACTAAGAGCTGGAAAATCAGATTGAGTTGGAAGATAAGATTTTGCTTGGTGAAAGGACATTTAGTTCCTGCTATAAAATTCCGCAGTTACTAAGCAGTTTATTTTTCTTTTTGAGATAAAAACAGTCTTTCCAATGTTTGACAAGATGTCTGTACGGTTCGTCGAAGTACGGATGCATAATAAAGGCTGTTAGGGGCACTTGGAATTTTGTCTGGCAACAGGCAACGCTGGCACAGGGATGTGCCAGCGAGGCGCATTTGAACATGGATGTGAATTTGCGCCGGTTGCCAGATAATGTGATGTATTATCCGAAATTCCCAGTGCCCCTAACAGGCTTTATAGAGCATCCGTACCCGACGGACAGTGCAGACATCCAGTCAAAGCAACGGAAAGACAGTTTACATTCAAGAAAAACAAACTGCTAAGAACTGCTGAAATTTTACTGCCAAAGAACTAAGATGTCCTTTTACAATCAAAATCTTAGTTCTTATCAAACGCTCTTTTGATTTTCCCACCAACCAAATGGTGGAATCAGACGGCAAGGCAAATTCACACTCTTACAATATTGCGTACAAACTCGCTTCTGGCATCCTGCCCGGTTTTTCCGGACAGGATGTTTTCATATAATTCTCCGGCAAAGACATCCAGATCAAAAAGGCGTGCAGCATCAGAAGATAGCATAGAGGCTGCGTTGGCACTCTTAGAAATCATCGGAACATCCGCATAATTGCTTAAAATCGTGAGGAGCCGGGAGGCGTCTTTGCGGAATCCTAAGATACGAAGATAAGGAATATAATCTAAAGATTTTCCCAAACGATAATCTTCAGATGTAATCTGAAGCAGAAGGTGCGTGAAAATCCGGCTGATTCTGGTATAAGTCATATCCTTTGTTTTCAGTAACTGGCAGAACTGCTCAAAGGAATGAAACTGTTTTTGCAAATTTTTTATCCGGTGGGCAATTGCTTCATTGGAATCACCACAGAAAGCCAGTTGTGCTTCACTCTGCTGTAACAGAAGGTAAGAGAGCGGAGCAGAAAAATCATTGGCAGAAACCGGCGGATAAAGATTAAGATATTCTTTTAAAATAGAATAAGCAGCTTCCGGCAGATATGGATTTAATGCAGTGATGTCATTCCAGCCGTTTGAAAGAAGCTCTTTTCTTATGGCAGTGGCAGAGGAAAGGCTGCTGTTAAGTGCCGCTTCGTGATAGCCGTCTCCGGTCCGCTGAATCAGATAAGGGGTGATGGCGGCATTCTGAGCCTGAATCGCTTTTAAATATTCAATAGCAAGAATATTATTTGGCTCATTTAAAAGGCAGGCAAGTTCATCTGCCGGGATTTGCGGGTTGGCTTCTTTTAAATAGCTGCATACCGCCTGACTTCTTGCGGCAGGATAGGACATTCCTTTTTTGAGACAGGAAGAGAGAACTTCTTTGTAGTCCTCTGGTTCGGATACGAGCAGGGAAGCAACTTCTTTTAATAAAGAAAGATTGTCTGTTTCTGCACCAAAGCAGAGGGTGTCTACACAGCCACATTTACGCATGAGTGCAACACCTGCAGAAGCAAAAAGTTCGGCAGAAGCAGTTGCCCAGAGGGCTGGCAGCTCAATTACCAGGTCAGCACCGCAGCTTAAAGCCATTTCTGTTCGTGCATATTTGTCAATAAGAGCCGGTTCTCCCCGCTGGACGAAATTTCCACTCATGGCTGCGATAACGAAGTCAGCCTGGGTCAGGGAACGGATTTTTTCTATCTGGTAAGCATGACCGTTATGAAACGGATTGTATTCTGCAATGATTCCTATAATGCGCATAAGTCCTCCAAAGTTACAAATAATATAGTTCTATCATAGCATTATTCCCGTATTTTTGGCAAATTACTTATGGAAAGTATTCATAAGAAGAATTTCGAAAAATATTTTTCTTTGCATTTTTTCAGACACTGTACTTGAACACCATTTAAAATAGGCGTATACTAAACATACATATGCGGATTTGTAACAATGAACCGTAAAAAAATAGCAGTGAGGAGAAAACAGATGAACGTATTAGTTATTAACTGTGGAAGTTCTTCTTTGAAGTATCAGCTTATTAATTCAGATACAGAAGCGGTACTGGCTAAAGGACTTTGTGAAAGAATCGGAATTGATGGAAGATTAGTATACCAGCTTGCTGGCCATGATAAAGAGATAACAGAAGCACCAATGCCGACCCATAAAGAAGGTATCCAGATGGTACTGGATGCACTGGTAAACCCAAAGACAGGTGCGGTAAAGAGTCTTTCTGAAATTGATGCAGTAGGACATCGTGTCGTACATGGTGGCGAGAAATTTGCCCAGTCTGTTGTATTAAATGAAGAAGTATTAGCAAAAGTGGAAGAGTGTAATGAGCTTGCACCACTTCATAACCCTGCAAACTTAATTGGTATTCGTGTATGTCAGGAACTTATGCCTGGTGTACCAATGGTAGGTGTGTTTGATACCGCTTTCCATCAGACCATGCCGCAGAAGGCTTATCTTTATGGTCTGCCATATGAATATTATGAGAAATACAAGGTAAGACGTTACGGTTTCCACGGAACAAGCCACAGCTTTGTATCCAAACGTCTGGCTGAGTTCTTAAATCTTGATTATAACAATTCCAGACTGATTGTTGCCCACCTTGGAAATGGAGCATCCATCAGTGCTGTATTAGATGGTAAATGTGTAGATACCTCTATGGGACTTACTCCATTAGAGGGACTTGTAATGGGAACACGTTCCGGTGACATTGACCCGGCAATCATGGAATTCATTGCAAAGAAAGAAAACCTTGACATCGACGGAATTATGGATGTATTAAATAAGAAATCCGGTGTAGAGGGACTTTCCGGTGTATCCAGTGATTTCCGTGACCTCGAGGCTGCTTATCATGAAGGAAATCCAAGAGCAATTGCAGCATGTGAAGTATTTGCTTACCGTGTAGCAAAATATATTGGTGCTTATGTGGCTGCAATGAACGGAGTAGATGCCATTGCATTTACCGCAGGAATTGGTGAGAATACATCCTTCATCCGTGAGAAGATTCTTGCATACTTCGGATATCTTGGAATTACCATGGATAAGGAAGCAAATATGGTTCGTGGAGAGGATAAGATTATTTCTACTCCGGATTCCAAAGTAACCGTATGCATTATCCCGACCAACGAGGAACTTGCAATCGCAAGAGAAACCGTAGCTTTGGTAGGCTAAAAAAGGAAAAATATTGTTGACAAAAGCTATAGTGCTATGTATAATTGTTTAGGTGTGAAAAGGAGACAAACGTGATATTAGATTTAACCGATGTATGTTCATGTGAAAATAAAGAGCTTACGAAAGAGGCTGTAATTGAATTGACATCCTTTGATTCGAAGTTAGGTGTGTTTCCATTCATAGAGAAAAAGCCATTCGAGCTGCGTATCGTTAACGAAGATAATAAGGATTTACTGATTCACGGAGAAACGGACGTAAGGATAGCAATACCATGTGACCGCTGCTTGGAAGAAGTTCCAACAGATTTCCACCTTGTATTCGATAAGAAGTTCCCATTGGAAGATGCGGATGCTTCGGAAGAAGAGATGGATGAGGCAGACTACATGAAAGGATTTCAGCTTGATATTGATAAAATGGTCTATGATGAAATCTTGGTGAACTGGCCAATGAAGGTTCTGTGCAGAGAGGATTGCAAGGGGATTTGTAAGAAATGCGGTACGAATCTGAATGTCAAGACTTGTGACTGCGAGAAATCTGAGCTGGACCCGAGAATGGCAGCAATTCAAGATATTTTCAATAAATTTAAGGAGGTGTAACCAGATGTCAATTTGTCCAAAGAACAAATCTTCCAAAGGAAGAAGAGATAAAAGAAGAGCAAACTGGAAAATGACTGCTCCAAGTTTAGTAAAATGCAGTAAGTGCGGCGCTTTGATGATGCCTCACAGAGTATGTAAGAACTGCGGTTCATACAACAAGAAAGAAATTATTCCTCAGGACTAATTAAGAAGTGACCGGGAGTGTTTGCAAAAACACTCCCTTTTTACTTTATGAAAAAGATAGGCATTTGCAGAACAATTCAGGTTTTGCGAATGCCTATTCATAGAAAAGGAGAAGGTATGAGCAATATTTTTAATTATAATAATAAGCTCTTTAGTGCATTTGATAAAGTGATTAACATATTTTGCCTGAGTTTAATCTGGTTCATGGCATGTATTCCGGTTTTTACCATTGGAGCATCCTGCACTGCACTTTATTATGCAGTGAATAAAGTAATCCGCCATGGCAGAGGATATATCTGGAAAGAGTTCTGGTCATCCTTCCGTTCTAATTTTAAACAGGCAACCGTAATCTGGCTGATTTTCTTACTGATTGGTCTTGTTATGGGAGCAGACTGGTTTATCATGTTCCAGTTTATGAAAGCCGGAGCAGCGTGGGGCAAGGCTTTTGTGATTTTCGTTGTTATGCTGGTATTTGAGATTGCAATCTGGTTATATGTATATCCGAACATTGCCCGTTTTGAAAATACCAATAAAGCAATTGTAAAGAATGCAGCACTGATGTCATTTGCACATCTGCCAAAGACCATTCTTATGCTGGTGATTTTGCTGGTAATTGCATTTTTAGTATATCTGATTCCATTTTTATTAATCTTTGCACCGGCGGCATTTATTGCAATTCAGAATGGAATTATGGAGAAGATTTTCTTGCGTTATATGTCAGAGGAGGACATTGCCAAAGAAGAGGAACGGAACCGGGAATATTTCAATTAGTTTTCTGTTGATTTCTATGGAAAGTTATAGTATATTTCAATATAGGCTTAATGTGATGGCAGATTTACAGGAGGAATGTATATGCAGGAAGTCATTAGAGTGGCAGTTGATGCAATGGGAGGCGACAACGCGCCGGGCGAAATTGTAAAAGGTGCCATCGAGGCAGTAAATACACGCAGAGATATACAGGTTGTACTGGTTGGACAGCAGGAGGTTATTGCTGAAGAATTGAAAAAGTATACCTATGAGAAAGACCAGATTGAAATTAAGAATGCAACAGAAGTAATTGAGACTGCGGAACATCCGGTAAATGCAATTCGTAAGAAAAAGGATTCATCAATTGTTGTGGGAATGAATATGGTAAAACAGAAGGAAGCAGATGCATTTGTATCGGCAGGAAGTTCCGGAGCCGTATTAGTTGGTGGACAGGTGATTGTAGGAAGAATCCGTGGTATCGAGCGTCCGCCTTTGGCACCGCTGATTCCAACCGAGACAGGAGTATCCCTGCTCATTGATTGTGGAGCAAATGTAGATGCCCGTTCTTCACATCTGGTACAGTTTGCCAGGATGGGTTCCATTTATATGGAAAATGTTGTGGGAATCAAGAACCCGAGAGTTGCAATCGTAAATATCGGAGCAGAAGAAGAAAAAGGAAATGCACTGGTAAAGGAAACATATCCTTTATTAAAAGAATGCAAGGATATCAATTTTGTGGGAAGTATTGAAGCAAGAGAGATACCACATGGCGGAGCAGATGTCATTGTCTGTGAAGCGTTTGTAGGAAATGTAATCCTTAAACTTTATGAAGGACTTTCCAGTACGCTGATTGGTGTAGTAAAGCAGGGAATGCTCAGCAGCCTAAAGAGTAAGATTGGTGCAGCATTGGCATTGCCGGCACTGAAGAAGACATTAAAATCTTTCGATGCATCCCAGTATGGCGGG